>PVBE011205176.1_pt1 | contig 40288 bp, 39 predicted proteins | sample 1631181 | NCBI WGS metagenome assembly PVBE01 (sample SAMN08397723, study PRJNA350692) | Marine metagenome, whole genome shotgun sequencing project. | isolation source: water | place: Pacific Ocean | collected 2012-04 | reverse complement strand
TCTTATTGCATCAATAGAAAAACCGATCATCGCTCGCTGCCATGGTGATGTCGTTGGCGGTGGGCTTGGGCTAAGTTTGGCCTGTGATTTCCGAGTCGGCTCGCGGGACTCGCGCTACTGTACTCCCTTTATTAATCTCGGACTGGCTGGCTGTGATATGTCATCCGGATATTACTTGCCCAGACTAATTGGTATGGGTCGGGCAACTGATATGATGATGACGGGCCGTTTTGTTGATGCCAAAGAAGCATTTGAAATCGGCCTGCTAAGCCGATTGGTTGATGAAAATGAACTTGATGACACAGTAATGTCGTTGGCCCGGAGTTTTGCTTCAGGGCCGACCGGAGCACTTGAGTTTACCAAAAAAGCCATTCGAAGGTCGATGGACAATGATATTGCCGGTGAATTTGACTATGAGATATATGCGCAGGTGCAGTGCCTGCAAAGTGATGCACACCGTGAACGCGTTGCGGCATTTTTTGAGAAGCGAGGGCGATAAAAATGGCAGATGCCTTGTTGAGCATTGAGCAGGTCCAGTTCGCAGAATCAGTTCGATCCTTTGTAGAGGCTGAAATTACGCCCAATGCAACGGCTTGGGATCTGCAGGAATCCTACCCGAAAGAACTATTTCACAGGTTTGGTGAGCTCGGCTGGTTGGGTGTGACCGTGCCAGAGGCATACGGAGGAACTGGTGGTGGATCAGTCCTATATGCGCTCCTGTGTGCTGAACTTGCCCGGGGATCTGCTGGAATTGCGCTAGGTTTTTATGTGCACACGGCGCTAGCTGGTGCTGCACTCGTTCATCTGGGAGATGAGGCACAACGAAAACGTTGGCTGCCAAAGACTGTAACGGGAGAGAAGGTTGGGTGCTGGGCATATGCTGAGCCAGGTGCTGGAGCCGATGTTTCCAGTGTGAGAACACGTGCGCTGCGCGATGGTGATGACTATGTTATCAATGGGACCAAGATGTATATCACCAATTCACCCTTCGCAGATTTCATGGTGGTCGTAGCGATGACCAACCCTGAACTGGGATTGAAAGGTCTGTCTGTATTCATCGTGGATGCAGATACGCCTGGTATCAACGTCAATAAGCCGCTCCGGAAACTGGGTATGGGCGCTTCTGAAATGGCGGAGATTACTTTTGAAGATTGTCGCGTTCCTGCTGAAAATCGACTTGGCCCAGAGGAAACAGGGTTTATCAGGGCGCTTAAGATGCTGACCCTGGGGCGAATTGCCAGTGCCGCTTTTGGTGTTGGCCTTGGTCGGGCCGCGATGCAGGAATCCCAGTCCTATAGCCAATGCCGAATACAATTCGGTGGACCGTTGACCGCAAATCAGTTCATCAGATTCACCCTGGCGGATATGGCCACCAGGCTGGAGGCTGCATGGCAGCTCTGCCTGCATAGTGCGCGCCTGGCAGATGCTGACCTGCCCCATGACCAGGAAGCATCCATGGCGAAGCTTTTTGCAACCGAGACCTGCACCTGGGCCTGTGAGCGAGCACTTCATCTCTGCGGTGCTGAGGGATATATGAAGGAAAGTCCGGTCCAGCGATTTTACCGTGATTGTAAGGTGCTTGAAATTGGCGAAGGTACTAGTGAGATTCAAAGAGAAACGATATTCAGGCAGTTGGGAGTTTAAGGATGGGGGTACAGGAACGTCGGGAACGCGAAAGGGAAGCTCGTAGAGGGGCGGTGCTTGATGCCACGAGAGCGATACTGCTTGAGAAGGGGTTTCGTGGTACGACGACAAAAGGTATTGCTGAGCGCTGTGAGCTTTCGGAAGCGACCCTCTTTTTCTATTTTAACAACAAAGACGAAATTCTCGTCTCATTGCTTTTTGAGAGTATCCAATTCTGGGCTGCTGGACTCGACAAGATTGCGAGATCCAGTGTAGGTGCAGAGAAGAAACTTGATCTGATTTGGCGCTTTCATGAAAAGGTCAACGATGAGCATCCGGAATACTATGTGATGTCTGCTTATCTGGCCCAGCCGAATGCCCTCGAAGGAGTCTCGGAGGAGATCAAAGAAAGGATTGTTCAACAATCTGGTGACAACTTTCAGCGGCTCGCGAGCCTGCTTGAGGAGACGACCGGACAGGCCGATGGGCGACACATGGCGGATACCATGTGGGCAACATTTCTCGGGCTGATGGTATTGCGGGAATTCAGAGTTAACCTAGGGCACGGCGATGTGAGAAACAAAAGGCAGGATCGAATAACGGCTTTTGAATGGCTAAAAGATGGTTTCCTTAAAACAAATGAATAGTGGATTTTGAGATGAGTGCAATGCAGGCAGCGCGCCTTTATAAATCAGGTGAACCCCTAAGTGTCGAGTCCATTCCTGTACCGGTCCCCGGAAAGAATGAAATCCTGGTGAAGGTTGAGGCCTGCGGCTTATGCGGAACGGATATTCATCTGGCGGTGGATGGGGACATTCCCGTCCAGAGATCACCCATTACGCTTGGTCACGAAGCAGCGGGGATTGTGTCGGAATTGGGTGAAGATGTGGACGAATACTCAGTGGGAGACCGTGTGGCCCTGTTTCCCTCGGCAACCTGCGGGCACTGCCGGTTCTGTATGGCAGGCAGAGAGTCGCTATGTGCATCGGCAAAAGTCTACGGCATGGTCCGTGATGGTTCCCTGGCTGAATATGTAACAGCCCCCGTGTGGTCGGTGGTGCGAATACCAGCAGACGTTTCATTTGAACAGGCTGCTATCGTGACCGATGGGGTATCAACGCCTTTTCATGCCCTGCGTTCACGCGGTGCTCTTAAGGCCGGGGAATCAGTTTCGGTGGTCGGGTGTGGCGGCCTGGGTACCCACGCCATTTTACTTGCACGGATGATGGGGGCTGGATTTATTGTCGCTATTGATACTCAGGAAGCGGCGCGAAACAGAGCGCTGGAGTTCGGCGCGGATCTAGCGATCGATCCATCAGGTGAGCCGGGTGCACGCAAGATGATTCATCAGCAATTTGGCGGGGGTGTGGATTTATCGCTCGAGTTTGTAGGGAGAGCGAGCACCGTCAATGCCGCGATCAGTTTACTCGGTACCGGTGGTCGTGCGGTGATAGTAGGTGTCGGTATGGAATCACCACAGCTGCCCCCGTTGGTTCGATTTGTAGGCAAAGAGCATGCAGTTATCGGTTCCTTCGGTATGGACAAACGTGACATCGAAGATCTGCTGAATCTGGTTGCCAGAAAGCGGCTGGACCTGAGCAGTTCTATTTCTGCCCGTTATCCCTTGTCCGAAATCAATGAGGCGCTTCAGCGTCTTGCAGACCAGAATACTGATGTGGTCAGGCTGGTCGTTAATCCCGGCAGTTAAGACTCTGCCAGGTAACGCCAAGCTGACGCTTCAATGGAGTATAAGCAGATGCAGTACGAAGCACTTATTTGTGAACAGCAGGACTCGGTTGCCCTGGTTACGCTCAACCGCCCGGACAAACGCAATGCCTTGTCCAGGTTATTGAGGGATGAAATTGTTGCGTGCCTCGGGGAACTGGAGTCATCAGAAGATGTTCATGCAATCGTCTTGACCGGAGCAGGGGTCTCATTCTGTGCCGGGTTTGATCTGAGCGAATTTCAAACCGGCGATATGGAGGAGATTTTCACTCATGCGACCAGCTACCATCATAAGGTGCACAACTGTAGCAAACCAATTGTCGCGGCGGTCAATGGAAACGCCATGGCCGGTGGTATGGATCTCGCCGCAATGTGCGATTTAAGGATTGCTGCTGTTGACTCGATGTTCGGACAACCCCAGGTGAAAATGGGCATCGAGGCTGCCTATGACCTGATGAGCACTGTTTTACCTGGCCCCCTGGCACGAGAATTATGTTTAACGGGCCGGCCCATGAATGCCAACGAAGCCTTGAGTGTTCATTTTGTCAACGAGGTTGTTGAAGCGGATCAATTGCTTGAGCATGCCCACCGGGTTGCCGAGACCATCGCCGCTTCTGGTTATGCTATGAAGCCTAGTTTCCTGCAGACACAGCCTGACCTGTTTAGCTAATGTATTTCCCACACTTATCGGGGTTAATATCCATTCCTTTTTTCCTTCGTTCTTGATTGACAAGAAGTAGCAGAAAACACGAGTATGTGGGGATTACATGAAGTAAACCCTAAACACGCAGGAGCAACCAATGCCTGATCTAGCAGATGACCTGAATAATCTGGTGATGTCTAAGGAAGTCCAACCACTATTCGATGCTGTGAAAAAACATATCGATGAGAATGTGGAGCCGATAGTTGAAGAATTTTATGCCCTCGACAAGGATAAGGAAGACCGTTGGTCATGGCACCCAAGGCAATTGGAACTGCTGGAAGGAGCAAAGTCCAAGGCCAAAGAGTCGGGCTTGTGGAATTTTTTCCTGCCAGATGCTGAAACCGGAGAAGGGCTAAAAAATCTTGATTATGCCTATATTGCGACTGAGCTCGGCCGTAACCCGCTTGCCTCGGAGACACTGAACTGCAGCGCCCCCGATACGGGAAATATGGAAGTGCTTGAGCGGGTTGGTACAGAAGAGCAGAAGGAGAAATGGCTTAAACCACTATTGAACGGAGAAATTCGCTCCGCCTACGCCATGACGGAACCGGGTCAGCCTTCCTCCGATGCCAAAAACGTCAGTACCAGTGCGGTGCTTGAAGGTGACGAATGGGTTATTAACGGTGAAAAGTTCTATATTTCCGGTGCTGGTGATCCCCGCTGTAAAATACTGATTACCATGGTGAAAACCGACCCTGACGCGGCTCCCAGCAGGCAGCAATCCCAGATACTGGTGCCAATCGACACACCGGGGGTCAATATTGTTGGACCCATGCATGTTTTTGGATCAGATGGGGCACCTCATGGGCACATGAATATTAAGTTCGAAGATGTCCGTGTACCAAAAGAAAATGTCCTGTTGGGACCGGGGCGAGGTTTTGAAATCTCCCAGGTACGTCTTGGTCCTGGCCGCATACACCACTGTATGCGCTCTATCGGTATGGCTGAAAAAGCGCTTGAATTGATGGTGAGGCGGGCCGGCAGTCGGGTGGCGTTCGGTAAGCCGATTGCCAAGCTTGGCAAGAATCTCGAGGTTATCTCGCGGGCGAGAATAGACATCGACGCCTGTCGACTGATGGTATTGCAGGCCGCCAAGGCGATGGATGTGCTTGGGAACAAGGAAGCCAGGGTATATGTGAGTGCCGTCAAGGCAATGGTACCGGAGAAGGTCTGCGACATTATTGACCAGGCAATCCAGATGCATGGTGCCGCTGGTGTTTCCCAGTGGACCCCGCTCGCTGGTATGTATACCGGAACACGGACCCTGCGACTGGCTGATGGCCCTGATGAAGTTCACCATATGGTGGTGGGTCGTGCGGAAGTTCAGAAATATGACCTTTGGTAATGTCAGTCTGGATCTGGCTCTGTAAAGGAAACTGACTGGCCTGAAGGCACCTGAAGTGCTGACGGGGTAGACCGTGCAAGACAGGTTCGGGGGCGCGCGAAACATGTGCATCCCGAGTCTGTTGATCTGGATCATTTACATATCTTCGGCGGGCGAGGAGTATAGTCACATGACTGTACTCGCCATCAATCTGGATAAGAGCCAATCCGACGCTATCACCTGTGAGCTTGGTGAGACCGTGTGCGCGGTTGAGAACCTGGAAGATGGATGCGTGCTGGTTGAAAAGGAAGAGTTCTCCAAAATCATCTACTGCATAACGGCAGACAGCCCCAATCTTGCTGAAATCACAAATTTGGTCGGTCTGACGCTTATCTCAACTAGAATTATTCTTATTGGTCAACCAGAAGTGCTTGCCGCGAGAAACGATTGGTGTGGCCTTGGCGTTGAGCTACTGCCCAATCCAACCGTGAATGAACTGATCCACGGTATCGAAGACAAAAGTATTCAATCTATCACCAAGGGGTAACATCCGCTGGCTCACCTATTAAAAGCTCGTCTATTCAAAGCTCAATTATTCATAGTCTTCGGCGTATTCGAGTTGCTCAAGTAGATTGATTGCTATGGCGATAAAGTCGCTATCGGTCACGATGCCACATAATTTACCATCCTCAACCACAGGCAGACAGCCTATTTTGTGACGCTAAAGGGTATGTGCTGCGACCCGCAAATTCGTGGTCGGTGATACCGTTGCAACCCCTTCCTGCATGATGTCCTTTACCTTTGTCTCTGTATAGGCAACTTGCCGGTTGTTAGCAGTCACAGGTGTTGCTGACAACAGGTCGCGGTGGCTCACAATACCCTGTAACTCTCCGTCAAGCAAAATGGGCACATGCGTATGTGTTTTTCCGTCATGAGTTCATGTAGTTCAAGCAGTGTTACATCCGGTTTGAGGGTGGATATCCCCGTTGTCATAATCTCATCTAAAGTAACCATATTGCCTCCGATAGTTCCATTATCTATTACGTTTTCTACTATGTGGTTTATTGCCGGCAGCCAGTTCCGGTCAAGGTCCTACCGATTTCGAAGCTGGTTCCGGGTGGCTGTACTCACGACCTTTCAAATTCATCGATCTGATGAATTTCGTGTTCTATACACTCTATACACAAGGTTCTATACACAAGAAAGACTGGATGGGAATATCATTGCCTCGTCCGAAATGCCTCACCTGTCCCTAGTTTAATGCATATTGGCGAGGAGTGAAATTTACTAATACACGCCGAATTTAACAACTGTACTGCTCGGAACTATTCGTTAGTCTAGTACTGCCGTTCTGGCATCATTACCCGAAGACCTTCGAGTTCATCCGTTACTTCAATCTGGCAGGATAAACGGCTGCTGTTCTTAGCATCGAAGGCAAAATCAAGAATATTACGTTCCAGTTCGCCCGGAGTCCCACAGACTGCCTCCCAGGCTTCCGGTATATACACATGGCAGGTTGCACAGGCGCATAGCCCTCCACAGTCACCTTCGATTCCGGGAACCATGTGAGAGACGGCGCCCGTCATTAAAGTTTGACCATTCGTAAGGTCAACCTCATGCTCGGTGCCATTGAATTCTACATAGGTAATTTTTGTCACTAGGGTTCAATCAACTTCCTGGCTTCCGCAATAATATAGATCAGTTGCTTCTTATCGTCAGTAACCGGGATAAGAGAAAAATCGATCTCGAGAGTACCACGGCTGGTTGCCAGTTCAGTTCTGGTGCGTACGGTGAGCCCTTGAATAGCTTCTGCCACGTTATCCTTAAGGACATTCATTCTTTCACTTGAACCTGCTTCATCCCACCAGGCTAGCTCCCAGAGACGTTTGTCTTCAATGGCTTCATCAAGGGGCAGCAACTCCCTGGCAGCACTATTAATTTCCAGTACCAGACCAGTAGCATCAAGCAGGGCAATAGCCGACACAGCATAATCAAAGATAGCTCGAAATCTGGATTCCTTGTCCTGGAGTACTTGCTGCGCGAGCTTTCGTTCACTGATGTCACGAATCTGTGCGCTCATTATCTGCTTGTTGTCGATATAGGTTTTGGTAATTGATGCCTCGAGGGGGAGCACGGCCCCTGATTTATGCAGACCGACGATTTCACCACGCTTACCCATATGCTTTGATGGGGTTTTGTCAGTGGCAAAGGATTGAAGATCCTTAGCGTGGGTGTCGCGGTATCTTTCAGGAATCAGGGTGTTAAGCTTCTTGCCAAGGATTTCATTTTCAGTATAACCGAATAATTCTTCAGCTTTTTTGTTCCAGAGACAAATGTTCTCTTCAGAATCAATGCTCAAAACAGCATCTTCACCAATGGCAATAATGCGGTTGGTGACTAATTGGTCATGGCGAAGCCGAGTGGTCTGTTCCTGTTCTTCGGTGATGTCTCGAAGTACCACTGCAAAATAGACATCAGACTGGTCCTCAAATTTTGAAACCCTGACCTGATATCGCCTTTCATCACCTTTTTTTGTGACTCCGCGTAGAGACAGGTACCGCAGTTGTTCCGGGTTAGGTTCTTCAGCCCAGCGTTTAAGCCACGAGACGACGTCGACTTTGCGTCGGTTTGATTCAGGCAGCAATTGGGAAATATGCTTCCCCAGCATATCGTCGTTGCTAAAGCCAGATTGTTTGGAGGCAGAATCATTGAAAAACACAATCTCGCCAGATGGCACCACAATTATCAACGCATCAGGGAGGTTTATTAATAGCTGCGCTGCATATGATTCTATGAAACTCAATTGAACTGTTAGTATGAAGCGTTACTTTCGTTCAGTATATTTTGATCGGACTTTGAATCTTCCATGGCTCTCAGTATGCTCAAGTCCTCGTTGACGGGCACGCCTACTGATTCAAATAATTCCTTTGTCCTTGGAGTAACCAACCCGGCCCTCACCAGCGCAGGTACCATCAGGTCCTTAAGAGAATGTACCTGTCCAGGGGGTAAGCCTCTGCCCAGGCCTGCCTCGGCGGCTTCTTTCATGCCCGCTGAAAAATCCTTTGGTTCGATACCGCTTACTTCCAATACCTCTAGAAAGCCCTCATCTATTTCCGATTGGCCCTGAACGAGAATATTGACCCCATCAAAGGCGAACTGGGCAAGGTCCTCTACATCATCTTCATGCATGCGCGCCACGAGTGGAGTGAGATAGATATGCCCAAAAGATACATGGCGTGACTCATCTCTCATCACGTTGAAGGTGATGGACTTTAGCAAGGGCTCGTCGGTTCGTCGGTACATATTGTTAAAAGCGCCGAGTGCCAGTCCCTCAACGATCATGTTCATGCCGATCATGATCTTTTTGTAGTTTTCGGTCTGCAGGGTGACATCAATGAGTTTTTTCAGCCACGGGCTCATCGGATAGTGGATTGCAATCTTGTTCACATAGCGATCATAGACTTCTACATGACGTGCTTCATCCATCGTTTGGCTGGCAGCATAGAATTTGGCCTTGATGTCTGGAACGCTATGGGTAATGGTCGCCGCGGTTAACGTTGCCCCCTGCTCCCCGTGTAGAAACTGTGACAACATCTGCGCCGTAGAATGTGCCGTAAAAGTTTCCTGCTGACTATCAGACAGACGTTTGAAGAAAGGCATATCTGAATACTGGGTCTGGTCGCGACCCATAATCGGGTTCGATGGATCGATAGCAATGTCCCAGTCGAGATCATCTGCATCCCACTGGTTGTTCTTGGCGCGGGTATAGAGGTCGTTGATCTTGGGGATACTGGATTCGTAGTCAAAGTTCCAGCTCATTTCGGTAACGGTTTTGTATTTTTCTATCGGACCCTGTTCTTGTTCGTCAGTTCTCGGAGTGTTCTTCTGGCTGCCCATTATAGTGACCAAATAGAATGAATGATGTGTTTGAGGTTAGTGAGTATTGTTGCCTCGAACCTTGATGTAAATCAAAATAGGATCCAATCACGATGTTCCCCGCCAATAAGTATCCCCCCTGGAGTTTCTTGACCAATTTTTGATCTGTGTCATGGCGTTAATTTGAAATGCACGTAATTTGGTGGAAATCAAATACCTGAAATATTTTGGATATTTCGTTCAACTACCCTGATTAGCAGTCAAATTTTGGACTATTCGGCAAAGCCGCATTCCTCGTGGATGCTGACGGCCAGTTTAGACTTGACCCGGTTATACGACCCCAGGGTAATAAATACAGCGGAACACAAGAGGAGAATAGCCAAATGTCTGCGATCCTGGGCTCTGATCAAAGTACTGTCCCTGAGTTACAGCAGTACCGTTCAATTCTAGTGGGAGTCGATGCGTCTGATTACTCAAATAGAGGCGTTAAAGAGGCGCTTGATCTCGCTGAGATTTGGCAATCAAAGGTTTCCGGTGCGCATGTCTACGCTGCCCAGATGCATGATCAGCGATTCAAGCAAATGGAAGGCGGGTTACCGGAAAAGTATCAGGAGGAGCAGGAACTCGAGAAACAGCGCGATATTCATGATGATTTGATTACCAAGGGTTTGTCTGTCATTACGGATTCCTACCTTGACCAGGTTGAAATAGATTGTAGAGAACGGAGTATTTCCTATCAGGCGCGCTCTCTTGAGGGGAAAAACTACCAGCAGCTTGCCCGGGAGGCTAATTCGGGTTCCTATGACCTCCTGGTGATGGGCTCACTGGGTTTAGGAGCGGTACAGTCGAGTCGTGTAGGTACAGTTTGTGAACGGGTGGTAAGACGGTCAGACATCGACACCCTCGTCATAAAAAACCCCGAGAAGCCAATTAAGAATAGCCCGATCGTCGTCGCTATTGATGGTTCCGCCTTGTCAAATGGAGGGTTACTGACGGGTTTTACACTCGCTCAGGAATGGCAGGTGCCTCTGCACGTAATTTCGGCCTATGACCCTTATTATCACTATGTTGCCTTCAATCGCATCGCCGGTGTGCTGTCTGATGAGGCTGGTAAGGTATTTCGATTCAAGGAGCAGGAGCAACTTCATGAAGACATCATTGATGCGGGTTTGGCGAGAATATACCAGGGACACCTGGAAGTCGCCGAATCCCTGGCGGATCAACTCGGCATCAATATCACTACCAAACTACTCGATGGTAAACCCTACGAGGTCATTCAGCAGTATGTGGATGAAGTTGATGCAGGGTTACTGATTCTTGGCAAGACGGGCATTCACGCTGATGAGGACCTCGATATCGGCGGGCAGGCAGAGAACCTATTCAGAAATGTTGGCTGTGCTGTTTTATTGAGTCATCGAGGCTTCACTCCAGATACCGAGCTTATTGCTGAAAGCACAACATCCTGGACTCACCAGGCCGAGGAGCGAATGAATGCCATACCGGAATTTGTTCGCAGTATGGCTAGACTGGGGATATTGCGTTTTGCCCAGGAAAAAGGACATACGGTGATCACGGAAAGTATCGTCGAAGCCGCAACGACAGATTTATGCCCCGTCAACCTGGGGGGGTCGGGGGCAAAAGCAGTGCCGGACCAACAAATGGCTTGGAATGAGGCAGCGAGTTCACTCCTCAATGCGATTGCCAGCCTGGGGCAAAAGCAGGCAATCAGGATGAAAGCGGAGAAGAAGGCGCGTCAGTCAGGGTCGACCCTGGTTGAGGAAAATCATATTCAGGGGTTCCTGGGCGCAGACAGCAAAACGGCTGAAAGCAAATGTCCGTTCAACGGTTCGGCTGATCAGGCAGGGACGGGCGATGCCGCTGAGCCGAAAGCGGAGGCCCCCCATTGGACCAGCGAAGCGCTGGAGCGGTTGGAGAAGGTTCCAGAAGGGTTTATGCGAAAAATGACCAGCAATCAGGTTGAGACCTTTGCCCTGAGTCAGAATTACGACACAATTACTCCAGCTGTGATTGATGAGAAGTACGGTCAGTGGGGTGAAGGCTCGGAGTCTCAGGAACAGAAGCTGAAGTGGGAGCTGGAAGCCATTGAGCGTCTGGAAAGGATTCCAGCATTCGTTCGCGGGATGGTCATGAAGGAAGTCGAGAACCATGCTGAATCCCTGGGAGTTGAACAGGTCACCGTTGAAATCATGCAAGAAGCGAGCGGCTCGTGGCAGGATTCCATGAAGTTTCATTCAAAACCTGGCCAGCCTTCCTAAAAGATGGCCAATGAACTAAATCTGGTTGCGGTCAACGTGACCACAAGGTGTAACCTTGCGTGTGAGCATTGTTACCTCGATGCGACCACCCTGAAGGACGGTACCGAGAACGAACTCTCAACCACTGAAGTTAAGTCCGCTCTCGATGATGTTCAGGCGCTGAATCCGGACGCGATGGTAGTTCTCACTGGGGGAGAACCCCTGTTGCGGAATGACCTTGAGGAGATTGTCCAGCATGGAAGCCAACTGGGTCTGTTTCTTGTGTTGGGTACCAACGGTGTTCAGTTGACGCAAAAAAGAATCAGTATGTTGAAGGCTGCGGGTTTGATGGGGGTTGGCGTTAGCCTGGACTCAATTGATGCGCAGAAACATGATGATTTTCGTGGTCGGCATGGCTGCTGGCAGAAGACCATTGACGGGCTAGGAATGTGTCGGGAGAAAGATTTGTCTTTTCAGATACATTTCACAGTAAACCAGCGGAACTATGGTGAAATTGACGACATCATTGCCCTGTCTGAAGAGCTTGGCGCCAGGGTAGTCAACATCTTTTTCCTCATCTGCACGGGTAGAGGAGAGACCGTTTCGGATATCACACCTCAACAATACGAGCTGGCGTTGCGGGATATCATCAAGGCACAGGAATCTTACCCGGAGATGATTATTCGACCGAGGTGTGCCCCTCACTTCAAACGGGTTGCGCTGCAGATGAATCCGGAATCAGAAATCAACCGCATCAGTGGCCGTGAGGGTGATGGTTGCCTTGCGGGCATTCACTATTGCCGTATCACCCCCCAGGGGGAAGTGACGGCATGTCCCTACATCGAGATGTCCGTGGGAAGTATCCGTGAGCAGGGTCTTGGTGAAATATGGAAAGATGCCCGCCAGTTTCAGCGCCTGCGGAATCCTGAACTGGAGGGCAAATGTGGGGAGTGCGAATATAGAGCCGTTTGTGGAGGATGTCGCGCCCGGCCCGTTGCCAGTGGCGAAGGTATTATGGCCAGCGACCTGTTGTGTGAGTATTTACCACAGGGTAAGCCACTGGTAGAGCCCCTTTCAGATGTCGGGTTTGTAGATGTTTCCTGGGATGAGGCTGCCCTCGTTCGGATAAACAGGATCCCTGGGTTCATTCGCAAAATGGTGAAAAAAAAGGCAGAAGCCTACGTGTTGCAACAGCGGGAAACGGTCGTTAAGGTCCATCACCTTGAGGAAATGACGGCACGTCGTTTTGGTGGTAAGAGACCAGCTTTTAAGCCACCGGGCCAGAAGCAAGGTTAGAATGGTTTAAAGGTAACGAAAACCAGGATAGGCACGAGAATCATCAGGGGAGCTTCATTAAAAACTCTCAGGTAAACGCTTCTGACATCGAGCCGGTTGTCTATCAATCGCTGCAGGTAGAACCAGCAGACGAGATGGTAAGCGACCAGAGCAAATACAAATATCAGCTTCCCATATAGCCAATCGCCTGAAATCCCATATCCAAACCAGAGCCACATGCCGGCAACAATTGCCTGTAGCGCCATAACCGTCATGAAACGAAACAGTTTCGTGGCCATGATCTCGAGGCGTCTTACATCCTCGCCGAGGCTCAAGCCTTCCGCATAGTGGGCGAATATTCTTGGTAGGTAGAAGAGACCTGCCATCCAGGCGATGACCATCAGGATGTGAAAGACTTTTAGCCACAACATGGTCAGCCTACGTCCTTTTCAAGGGATGTTTTTATCGCGCCAAAGCAGAAGAGTGCGATACCACCAACAATGAGTAGAACAAAAAAATCGCTGCTCTGAAATGAACCACGCCAGGCAAGCATACAGTTCATGGAGCCAAGAATGACCATAATGGCTCCGAATATCTTTGCTACAACTCCAACGCCACTATTTGCCTGGTTCATGTGCTTGGGTTGCGTCGTCCCGCACTGTTTCTAAGCCATAACATTTCCAACCCTATGACCAGGAACAACGCGATGAGCGCACCTATGAATGGCAAGGCAGTGGATTCGGACTCTAATGTTATCCAATACCAGGTTGTCAGCGTGTTTTTCGTACCGGATTCTCCGTTGCTGCCATCCCATGCGCTAAAGGCGATGGGTATAAATATACCTTCCTGTATCTGCAGATCATCACTACTCTCAGTAGAGAGGCTCCTCCTAAAGACTACACGCCAGGTACCGCTCTCGTAGGCTCCGCTGGCCTTAAGGCTATCGGTTGCGAGCTCAGTCTCAGTACCAAAACCAGCCGCCTTTACAAGACTCGTACTTTGCGGCTCGGTCGTTGTCCCACTAGCCCATTGCCAGAGGTTGACCGGGTTTTCGGTATCACCCTTTACGAAATAGGGCTTTTCCATTCCCTCTGGAACGGTGATCGGAAGTTGAATGCTGACCATGTCCTGGTGCAAAACTTCTGGGTCCGCTATCTTCTGTGCATCCTCATCACCTGGCAGGCTTTTAGTTCGATCATCCCATTCCAAAAGGATAGCTATTTCATCTGCACTGAATACAGAACGGACGGTAACCGTGTCGTTAGAAGGCGTGAAATGGCGATCCTTTACTATGATCTGTGGTACCAGGAAAAAGGATGATGGTATAGCCTGTTCCCAGATCTCATCATCTACTTCGGCTGGAACGGATCCTTCGACACGAAGGGACTTGATCACGGTATTTTCCGCGTTAACAACCCTGACGGTTTTCGCCAGTGATTTAACATAGTTCGCTACATGCCAACGATCCTCCACACTGAGCATCTTCTTACTTCCCGGGTCTGCGAAGGAGGGCATCTGGGTGCCGGGAATACCTACTGAGATACGTGTGAAAATATCTTTCTGATCATTGCTGTGGCGGAAGGTCCAGGGTTTGGTCAGGTTTCTTGGCCAGGTTCTCTCTCCATTGTCCCCCAGCAAACGCTTGATAGCGTCTCCTTTACCATCCTTTCCATGACATTCCGAACATCGGTCGTCCTGCAGGAACAACTCCCTGCCTTTTTCAATGGACTCAGCGGAGGAGGGTATAGGCTCACCATATTCGACCGCCGGTCCTGCTTGCTCTTCATCGAATCCCGGGAAAATTTTGATATAGGCGACCAGGTCCCACATATTCTGTTCGCTGAGAATATCCTCCCAGCCTGGCATCGCTGTGCCGGGCATGCCAATGCGGATCATCTCGTAAATATCTTGGTCCTGGGGAATGTAGCCGTCAAAGGCCGTTGACATGATCTTAAACATGCCGGAAGTGAAATCTCTGGGTGGCGGGATCAGCCTTTCACTGCCGGGTCCCAACCCATCACCATCCATGCCGTGACAACCAACGCATCGTTTCAGGTAAATGCGCTCGCCGCTTTCACTGTCTCCATCTAGTGAGAAAGCCATCGGCGGGAGTGATGCCATCGTTACAATAGAAAGGAGAAGAATTAATTTTGTCATTTCAGATGCACGCATTATCTCATTCCTCCCATGATCTGGGACGACGCCCGGTATAGTCATATAGATAGAGGATGACCTGCCATATTTCATCTTCACTCAGGAAATCCTGCCAGATCGGCATGGATGAAATCCAAGGTGCTGCCTCATCCGGCAGCCCAGGGCCGCCGGTGGCGATTCGCCAGAAGAGGAACGACTCCTGCAACTGCGCGATTGTGCCCACATCCTGAAAATTGAGTGGTACCGGGTTTAAGCCTGCCGCATAGGGTCCCTGACCATCTAGCTTATCGCCGTGGCAGAAGTGGCAGTTCTGGATATAGATGTCAGCCCCTGTTGATACTAACTCACGGAATTTCTCCGGGTCTTCAGTTTCCAGAACCCGGTAAGGGTTCTCAAGTGTCTTCAGGTCGTAACGCTTTCCATATATTTTTACCGAGGAAGGTGGGGCCGGGTGAATACTCCTTAACTCTACCGGTGCTTCGATACTGGGTAAGAGTTGAGAATAGATGTAAGCCGCAACGACGAGTGGCGTCAGTACGAACACAATATTTCTTGTTCTGACCTTATCAGGATTTTCAACCAGCGCTTTAATGGGCGCCAGGAGTTCCTCCGTGCCTTCTTCGGTGAAGGTATAAACGGCCAGAACACCGGCAGCAATAAAGAACATGTACATGTTCAGTAGGCTGTTCGGAATGACCTGCTGCAGGATGACATCAAACACGAGGACAAAGGCGCAATAGATTCCGCCAACAACCAGTATCAGTTGTAGTAGCTTGGGTATTTTATTCATGGTCTACTTCCTGGCCATATTGTGTGCGGTCACAGTAGCGTGAAGCGCAGCTATCTTTGTCTTGTTCATTTGAGAGACGCCATATATTCAACCAGCATCTCTAATTCTGAGGCGTACAACTGCTCTCCGTATATGGGCGGCATCATTGGGGCAAAACCCTCTGTGATATCCGCCATCGGATTCAGAATTGACTGCCTTAAATTATTGATGTCACGTGTGCTGCCTATATGGGTAAGGTCCGGGCCCAATGCACCCTCAAATTGTGCGATCTTGTGACAGGCCCCACACCCAAGTTTGGCGACGATTTCTTCGCCGGAGGTGTACTTTGCTCTTTCTGCACCTGCTGCGGCTGGTTCCGCCGCGGGTACGGGCTCTTCAACGTCAGTGGGGATAGAGACTGTAATATCCAGCCCGCTGGCATCCTGCAGGTAAGCTATCACCGCCAGTGTTTCAGCTTCTGAGAACCCAATGCTACCAACGCGAACATCCGGCATTGGACTCTCCTGATCATTGGTCCCGAGTTTGCCGAAGCCCTTAACCACGTAGACCGATGGCTCATTCATGGACTCAATCAAATACCCTGCTATATCGGTGGCGGTTCCCTTATAAGCTGTATCCTCTAGGCGGGGCGGAATGGATTCAGTTAGCTTGTCGAGCATCGGGGCTCTTCCACCTACTGCATTGTGACACAGGGTGCAGGTTCCCTTGCCGTTAAACAGTTTTTCACCGAGTACAATAAAAGAACCCATATCCATGCTGCTGACATCCACGGCCTCCTGGGAGGGTGGTGGTGCTGGTTTGATTTGCGGGATACCGAGATTTGAGTAGATCGCAAAAAGAGAAATAATGACCAGGCTGAACGCTATGATTTTTAGAAATTGAGTCATGCGGATTTCCAGTAGCCTTGGGTGCTGGTTTTTTTGCCAGAGACCTGTGAGATCCAGAATACGAAGATCACCATTGCCATGAAGATAATGACACCGATTGAGACAACGTTAGCGGCATACCCCAGCGTGGGTGTAAAGGCATCGGGGGAGCTGTCTCTAAAAACATCGGTTACATGCCAGTGTTGCCTAATACCGGATCGAATATAGCCCATCAGACCCATTAGCCAGGTGAAGGCTACCGCCAACAGGAACAGTGCATACTGTGCCCGATCCGGGATTCTGCCCCACCTGAGCGGTGCGACTTCCTTTGACCCCCTGTACATCAACGAATCAATGACACTGCTAAGAATGATGACAATGAGGGTCGTCAACACCTGGGGAATCGAAGTCGCTATCTTGTAGACCGTGTTGGTGAAGTAGCCATAGTAGATGCCCAGTATCAGGATGTTGATTATTCCAGCAACAAAAAGTGCGATCTGAAAAGCATTCCCCGCCGGGACCCAGCTTACCGTGGGTATCTTGTTTGATCTCCGGTAGATGAGAAAACTGACCGCAGTGAACAAAATCATTAGATTAACCGCTGTATTCTTGGCGGGCATTATTCCCAGAGGGCCAAGGTACTTGTGGTAGGGCCCGCCCAGCGCCTTAAGCTCTTCGTTAGTCAGCACCAGTGTGTGTGGTGTGAACCAGACCAGGAATGCAGCTACGATGATCAGGGCGATGTATTTAACATAGGGGTTGTAACGGTATGCACCCTCGCTTCTACCCATGCCACACCAGAGGTAGTAGTTTGCAGCAATGAACAGTGTGCCGATTAGAACGGCCTGGATGATGAACAACCAGGCGAAGACACCCCCCATCAGCGTGATACCCATCTGCTGGCTGTAGGCGTAAATCTCTGCAGTAAGGTAGTAGCCGGCAAAAGGCAGGGGCAGCAAGGCAATAATGGCGATAAAGTTTGCGTTGTAACCCATCCAGTCATAGTGAGCACGTTCATCCTCATCGGTAGCGGACAGGAACTTAAATGCGGCGTAGGCCCCGACCACTGATCCACCGAAAGCCACATTGGCTATTACCCGGTGCAGGTTGATGGGATTCCACAGAAAATTGTGGATCGCAGCCCATGTGTCACCGGTGAATGTGCCCACCGCATCAATACCATTGGGACTCATCATAAATGTCAGCCAGGCATTTGCCAGGAACATCAGCAGGGTACCAACACCATTAAGTGCGAGCCCCAGGCTCAGATGAATCCACTTTCTGTTTGTCCCCTGGAGCCAGTGCCAGCCGTAGTAATAGATATAGAAGATCGCACTTTCTGCAAAGAAGAGCAGCGCATAGAAGAACATACTCTCACTGAATATACCGGTGAGATAGTTCATCAGGTGGGGATAGAATATGAAGAGGTTAAATGCGAGTAACCCGCCGAGTATAGCTGTCAGGGAATAGGCGGTGATGCTGACCTTGATGAACTCGTACGCCATGTTGTCGTAACGCACATCGCGGGTCCACATACCGATCGCTTCGATAATAAAAACAAATATAGGTACTGCCAGTACGAAGGCGGCAAACCACAGGTGCAACTGAGCCGCCAGCCACACAGCCACTCGACCATTGACACCGGCAATTTGTGGATAATCAGAGCTTTCCAATTGAGGAACAGTAATAGTCGCAACATCACTCACTTCCTCAGCGAATGATGTATCCGGAACCAGGAGGCAAAAAACTACGAATAGTGCCGCTATCGGCAATGATCGCACGGCGGAATTGGTCACATCTTACTCCTCGGCGGCCGCTTCATGCGCGGCTCCTTCCTGTTCAAAAATCAAAGATAAGCCCTGCATGTCCATGACCACATAGTCCATGGTCACAAAAACCAGCGAGAAAGCGACAAGGCCTACTGCAAATGCAACGATTGGGGACTTCATTTACTACCTCACAAAAACCAGATAAAAAGACCAACGATAGCAACGAGGGTTAAACAAAATATTGTTGGGCCGATCCACACGTTAGAACTTTTACTTGAGTTGTTCATAGGAACTTCTATTCACAAGAACTTCAGAATACGAAAAAATACAGGATTAGAATGATGACAGCGGCGTTAATGAGCATGCCGGTAAATATTAAGATATCCGCGAGGTTCTTGCCCTTAAACATCCATGGCTTTTTATCCTCCCGCACCTGCTCGCTCACCTAGGGCTTGCCCGTACAATTGCAAAAGCCTCTTAATACCTGCACTAGTCCATCAACTTCCTCTCCGGTCAGTGTCTTGGACCAGGGTGGCATCAGCGCGGATTTACTTAAGGCCGGGCCACCATCAAGAATGACATTCTTGATGTCGGCGTCGGAAAGCTTCTCCATCTCTGCCGTTTTTGTAAAGTTTCTGGGGTCGGTAGCGAAATCAGCGGTGACATTTGGGCCATCACCTGCGCCACTCAGTCCATGACATTGAGCACAATAAAATTCGAATACTGCTTCCGGTTCTGAGGCGCTAGCGGCCTGCGTCATGAAGAGAATAAGCAGCGATGTAATTAGTAAAGTTGTATTCTTCATTTTCATTTTCCCTTGAAGCTAGCCACGTAAGAAGAAACAAATTCCATATCCTTTGGGCTTAATATCCCTTTGAAAACAGGCATCATCTTCACCGGCTTGAATATTGATGACTCCGTCAGATAGGCATATATCCAGTCCGGGTTCAGGCGGTCCCCAGCACCAACCAGGGAAGGGCCAGTAGCACCTCCCAGTATCTTTTTCCTGTCCTCATATTGGTGGCAGCCACTGCATGGCATTTTCTTCTTGAAGATCAGTTTGCCCTTGGGGTGAGCCTTGGCCTTGATTTTTCCTGCTACCACGACGTCCGATGTGAGCGACATCAGAAAGTCCGTGACCTGGCTTGCATCGCCAGCCGAAAGCACTGGGTGTTCGCCGGGGTTCTTCTCCTCGAGGGAGTTGTATTTCATCAGGCGAATAGGTTTGGGGGCGCTAAGCCATGCTTCGAGCCAGGGTCGGTTAAATTTGCTACCTGCATACCAGAGTTCTGGTCCCAGTTTCGCCAGCTGATCTTCAATAGTTTTTTCACGGGCAGGACCCTGCGTATAGTGGCAATCGCCACAACCATTGGTACCGAACGCCGCTTCACCGGCGCTCGCATCTGCCAGGGCGGATGGTGTTTGAATAGACGCAACCAGGGTTGCAGCCAATAACAGAAATTTGTTCACATTTTTCACCTTAATGTATTTGATTGTATGGCTCATATTCTTGTTGCTAAATTCTTCAAGTTTCGCCTAGAAGCATACTTTTAATAACTCCAGTCAGCGTATGGAATATATACTGGCTGGGGTGAATTCTTCCAGTAGAACAAAATGCTTTTTGGAAAAGCTCACCACCAAGCTTTGTTCTCTGCTCGAGTTCTTCCTTAGAGCCACTGATGAATTTGTCAGAAATGCCTCATGTTTTTATCGCTAGGTTCTTTAAGTACAGGCCCAGTAGTAAAGTTGCGATACCTGCTGCCAGCGCATACAGGTAAACGCTGACAGGAATGGTGTCTTCCAGGACTACAAAGTACCAGCTTGAAAGGCTCATCATCAGGCCGTGTTCTCCATTTGACCCATCCCATACATTGATGGCCATAGGGATAAACTGCCCCTTTTTAAATTGAACATCACCACTATCTTCGGTAATGAGCGGTCTGCTCATCAATACATGCCACCTGCCTGCTTTCCATTCCGCTGCACCCGAGACCTGCTGATTTTCTTCATCCTGAGCCTTGTACTTTTGTTTCCAGCCTCTAGCAACGGTTTCCGTCACACTCCGTGAGCCACTTTCCTGCTGATCGGCCCGCCAGATCCAGAGATGTACGGGATCGGAAACAGAGCCTCTGAAGAAGTGCGGTTTCTTGGTGCCACTGGGCGGTTTGGACGGAAACTGCAGGGCGACTGAATCCCTGAATGTTTCCAGTTGTCTGGGTATCTGATCATTTGCCATTACATAGGACGATTGACCACCGACCTGCTTCAGTTCAGAAATATCGAGTTCCTGAGATTCATCGTGCGTTGTGTCCTTAAAGGGGTCATCCCAGACAATGAGGAATGCAATCCGTTCGCTGTTATATATGGCCTTGATTGTTACCAGATCGATACTGTTGTTTTGCCACCTGGGCGCACCGATAACCTGACCGGCCAGGCGGACATCCATTGGGAGTGCCTCCTGCCAGCGCTCATCCAGTGGATCGACGGGTAGTTCTGCTTCTGTTGGGAGTGCAGACATCACTTGATGTTCGGTACGTTCGTGTTGCAGTGATTTAATGTAGTTGGCGAGGTACCAGCGATCTTCTTCGCCCAGTGCATCAACAAATGAGGGCATTGGAGTACCGAGAATACCCGTTGAGAAACGCATGTAGATATCTTGGACTTCACTTCCGGCTTTAATCTTCCAGGGGTGGGTCACGTTGCGAATGCGGATAGGAAATCCCCAGTCATCGGTACGGTCGAATGACTTCTGGCCATCGCCACGCCCGGATTTACCGTGGCATTCCCAGCACTTTGCCTTCTCGAAAACAGCTTTTCCCTTGGCGATGCTGTCTTCATTAAGGGGTGGCTGGTTGGTAGGCAGGGAGACAATCCTCCCATTTTTCACCGGATCAAATTCCGGATCCTCGAATTCAAAGGCAAAGGTCTTGATGTAGGCAATAACTGACCATCGCTCATGCTCAGTCAGCCCATTTTTGATCAACTTGTTATCGAAAGCCTGCATAGCAGTCCCGGAGAGCCCTCTACTGACAGTTCTGAAGAGATCGCTGTCCGTTGGCAATTCGCCGCTTTCAGTGGTTCGAAACTTATAAATACCGAGGGTGAAATCGCGGGGTCGTGGATCAAGATAGTCAGCAGCTGGCCCGTTGCCATCGCCAAGCAGTCCGTGGCAGAAACTGCATCGCTGGATATAGATTTTCTGTCCCTGCGCTTTAAAACCTTCAGTAAGCTCGGGCATTGGTTCCAGCGGTGTAGTTGAGCCATTAGCAGAGGACAGAACAGCAAGTGAGAAAAGGTAAAGTAGGGAAGACAGGAGACTCTTCATTAGTGTGCCTCCGGAATGCGTGGTGTCTTTTGAGCAAGATCATATTCAGCCATAATAATCTTCCAGCGTTGCTCTTCGGTAAGACTGAGCTTCCACTCGGGCATTGCTGAATCCCAGGGAGTCGCCTCGGTGGGCAATCCCGGTCCACCATTTGTTACACGCCAGAAGGTATAGCCCTCGACGATGGTCTCCAGCGTTCCATTGTCCGTGAAGTTGATGGGTCGTAGCTTGAACCCATCAGCCATTGGTCCGTCTCCAAACGCACTGTCACCATGACAGGCGCGACAGTTCATGGCGTAGAGCGCTCTGCCTTCGAATAGATTTTTTTCAACAAGGGCAAGCTTTGCTGATTCTTGGTCAACATCACCATCTTCCAGGTCAACTAGAAATTCTCTGATGGGGCCCGTATTGATTGCCTCAAGAATATGACTGTCTGGATTCATGTCGCGCCAGGATTCTAGGTCTGTCGTCAATTGTGGAATAAAGCCAACCTGGCCTGCTTTTGCTTCCTGAATGAAAGCCTTGACATCATTTTCTGACGGTTCTGTATAGGGATTCTTAAGATCCTCGGAACTCTTTGGAAAATTTGAAGAAGGGTGTTGAATGCGCAATGCCAGCGGTGGTTCGAGCTGAGGCATCTTCAGGTCAAAAACCCACCAGGCCACCAGCAGGGGAACAATCACCAATGCCGCGGTGTGCGAGACGGTTCCAAAATCACCCCTGAGGAAGCGTTTTAACGGCTGCCAGAACTCATCGAGGTATTCGTCAGAGAAGGTAATGAACAGGAAAAGCGCAATCAGCGTTAGCACCATGTAGATCAGGAGCAACGTCCGTGGGACAGTCAGGGGAAAGGGCAAGCCTGTAATTCCACGAGAGGCGGCTGGAACAATCCATTCAACGAATACCAAAACGGCTAGGATGGTCACAATAGCCATCCAAAAACGGTTAAAGCCTGGTTTTAGCTGAGGGTCTTTTTCAGACATTGTTCAATTGTCCTAAGCTCATTCTTCACTGCTCTCCTGTTTCTGCATCATCAGGAATGCCTGCACATCCTGGAAGTCTTTAATGGTGAGTGCCTCAGTGAGGTCGTCAGGCATCAGGCTTTTGGATTCATCTGCGACTACTTCCTTGATATCAGAGCGGGCGATGGAAATTAGTTCGCCCGTTTCTCTCATGATCGCAACACCGTCTGAATCATCTTGTTTCTTGATGCCACTTATTCGTCGGCCGTCATGCTGAATTACATCCCATGTTTCGAACCCTTCGCTTATTAGGCCGGTAGGAGCGGTGACTGAATCGGAAATGAACCTCTGACCTTTGACGCTGATATTCGATAGATCAGGTCCTACTTCCCCTCCATTACCAGCGATACGGTGGCATTCCACACAATAGTCCTCGAATACGACTTCGCCGTTTCCTGGATCACCACCACCGGCGGCAGTGGCAGCAAGGATTCTATCAAAATACTCTTTGGTGACTTCGCTTGGATTCTCAATGGCAGCCATGTCCATATCACCACCCTGCGACTGCAGGTAAATGAGTACAGCTTTTATTTCATCCAGGCTAAGGGAAATGGGAGGGGCGTAAACGATCGCCATCTCGTTCTTGTAACCTTCTACTATGTAGGCATCAGGCTTCGCTAGGCTCTCGACGAGATAGTCCAACCCCGTATATTGGCGGCCGGTTTCCTCGGAGCGCTCTTTTGCTCGTTCAACCGCTCGTGCACCAATGGGTAGCTCGAATCGATCACCAAATTGCCCCAGGTTGGGGCAGCGGACAGCGCTTCCCTCTCCTCCAAGGCTGTGACAGGTATAACAACGACCTTTCCCCCAGAATATTGTTTCTCCACCTTCCGGCGTTATTTCTACTTTTCCGGTTGCAATCTTTTCTCCCCCGGTTAACTCAGTGATCGTATAACCAATCCACATATAGGTTGCCAGACAGGTGAGCAGGAAAAGTAAGACTTTGGAGAGGGCAGATGTCATCCGTTAGTTTCCCCGGTTGAGTTGTTGTCCTCTGTGTGAAGGTCATGCTTGCTGGCCGCGAGGGAACCCAACCAAAACATAAATGCGATACCCATCATGAATACGAACACCGACAGGCTGACCATCTGTGTCATGGTGAAATTGCTGGGTGTATAGCTCCACATGGATGTGTCTCGCATAATGCCAAAGACGTGCCAGTCACCGCGAAGTCCTGATCGGATGAAACCCATCAAACCCATGTTCATAGTGATAATAAAAGTCAGTAGTAGCAGGGCATACTGACTGCGGACTGTCATCTTGCCCCAGTTAAGTTCCCCCACGGACTCGGCATCCTTGTAGAGGAACATATCGATTGCAGAGACCAGAATCAGGGCGCTGATCAGTTGCAGGAACTGTGATACCGCCACATTTCGTAAAAATGGAGATGCCTGTTCCATCACTACGAAGCCATAAACACCAAGGAAAATGGTGACGTTAAAAGCGGTGACTCCGAGATAGAGATTCTCGGCGAGCATTCCCCTGTCCCGGAGGGCCAGGATGACACAGACGATGGCTGCAGCACATTCAAAAAATAGCAGGTAGGCGACGGTCTTAAAGTACTGCTCCGTTTCAGCCGGCAGGTCAAGCTTGCTGGCGTCCATGTTAAAGAGGTTGATTGCATACTGGCCAACCATAAGCACTGCAATCAATCCCGCCATGGGAATGATAATCCTCGGCAGCATGCCCTGTGCAGATACTGATACAACTCCCTTCTTGTTGCCACGGCGATAGAGCAGAAAGCTGAAGAAGGTTGAGATAATAATAAGGTTGATCACCGCATTCTTCGCCGGCATTAATCCCAGGAACTTGAGTGTTGGATGATACTGGCTGCCACCCATCTCACCGACTTCTGTTCCGGACAGGGGCAGGTTGTGAGGTGTGAGCCACACGGCAAGCGATACAATAATGGCGCCGAGAATGTACTTGATATATTTGTAGTAGCGTTCAGAACCGGGAATCCTGGTCATGCCGCTCCACAGGTAGTAGTTGGAGATCAGGAACAGGGATCCCACCAGCATCGCCTGGATAATGAAGGTCCAGGAGAAATCACCCCCCATCATGTTGTTCCCCATAACAGCACTGTTGGAATAAACCTCCCGTCCTAGGTAGTAACCAGCAAAAGGTAAGGGAATCAGTGCGCCCATGGCTACCATATTGGATATGTATCCCATCCAGTCGTAGTGAGCTTTATCCGCTGGGGTTCTGGCACCAATAAATTTAACTGCTGCGTAGGAACCGGCAATCAGCCCGCCGAAGGCAAGGTTGCCCAGCATTCTATGGACGGCAATGGGGGTTGCAAGAATATTCTCGAATGCTTCCCAGACAGGACCGTCTATTACACCCTTTTCATCGACACCGGCGGGGCTCATCATGAAACCAGCCATGCTGTTGGCCATCATCATTATCCCGGTGCCTACGACGTTAAGGAGAATGCCGATAAATATGTGTGTACTTTTTACATCCTTGATCACTAAAAGACCAAGTCCTGTTGGCAGGAAGTACAGCAGCGTAATAAAGGCCCGCGTATCCCCACGCATCTCAAACCCAAAGCCGCCGAGAAAGAAGTAGCCACCGGTGAGCAGCAAGAAAGCACCTAGCAGTCGGCAGAGCAGGATCACCCTGCTGTCGAGGACCCGGTTGCTATTCAGCCAGTCCCATCCGTAGTAGTACATATACAGGGCAAATGTCTCGGCAAAGAACAGCAGCGCATACATGAACATGACATCTTTAAACACACCTGCCATGAAACCCATGAAGGTCGGATACAGTGTAAAAAGTGCAAATGCCAGCAGGCCACCGAAAGCTGCAGTAGTAGCATAAGCTACAGACAGGAGACTGGTGAACTCATAGGCCAGCCGGTCAAATTTGACATCTTTGTTCCGCCAGCCGACGATTTCAATGATGACCGCAAAAAGTGGGACACCGAGAACGAAGGCACCAAAAAACAGGTGCATCTGGGCAAGGAACCAGACGAGCTTTCGGGAATCCAGCCCCATCACCTGTCTGTATTCATTGGCTTCCAGGCCGTAGGCAGGTGCGGCTGCAGCGATGGCTGTAAACGCTATTAGGTACAGTAGCTTCTTCATAACAAGACCCTGATCATTCGCGTGACAGCCTTTGCTGAGTAAAGGTTTCGGTAAGCGTATTGATAAATATCCAGTGGAATTCTCTGAGGTCCTCATCAGCCACTTTTTCCAACAGCCAGTGAATTGAATCACTGTCCTCCATGCGCCTAAGAACGCTCGCAACGGGAATAGTAAGATCTCCGCCGGACTGCATCAACAGGTCAAACAAGGTTTCCCGCAACTCCCCGTTAAAAGTTTCCTTTCTTATAGATTGCATGGCACTAATACATACTTCCCTGTCATTATCTGCAAACGCTTCCTTAAGAAATTGTTGTGATAAGGCCTCATCATTTGCGGCGAGGAGCTCAACAGATTTTTGACGGATTAATGGACTTTCAGAATTAAGTAGCGTTTCGACCCTGCCCTTGTCTGTTATTGGCAAGGCAAACTCCTTCAATGCATGCAGGGCGGCGAGGACTATGTGCTGGTTTTCCCTTTCCAGACATTGCTCGAGAAAGGCTTGAACCGCCGGATTGCCGGAACGAGAGAACACCTCAATAATATCCGGAAGCAATGCCTCACCGACATCGTTGGAGATATCCAAGAGCCCCTCGATTAATTCGTCATCAAGGTCAGAATATGCAATAAGAAGCCGGACCGCGTGTGCTGGGATCCACTGTACCGAATTAACAGGGGTTTCCGCGCTCTGACTGATCACCTCTTCTTCTTGTTCTTCGACGGGTTCTGTTTCGTACCGTGACAGGATGGATGCCAGTGTGGAACTTGACGGGTCACCGCCTCCGGGCAGTTCGTTAATGAAGTCATCCAGCGGGGTAAGCTCTTCCATGGCTTTTTCATCACCGGCTTTAGCATTTTCATGATGGAGTGTTTCCTCATCCGGATCAAAAGCTTCTGCCTGCGGGGAAATATCTGTGACGGGAATCTGGTTCGAAGTATCCTTGAGGTCGTTATCTGCAACCACCTCCAGTTGTATGAACTCCATCAGCAGGTCGTCAGGTTTTTCATGGGTTCTTACGAGCGCTTCCAGCGCTGCTGTGCCGATCAACCTATCCGCATCAAAAATTAAGCTATTAAGGGTTTCCTGCAGCTTTTCTTGAAGTTCAGGTCCCGTATCCTGGCCATGGCGTGAGAGCACCTGACTTATAGCAGCGATTACTTGTGCTTTGTCGTTTTCCTGGGACTCTGCATCTATCAAACCGAGCAGTATCGGCAGAACCTCGGTATCACCGGTAAGGCCGATGCTTCGAACAAGTTCCTGCCTCAGTTCGCCTTCGGAGGATGCTACCAAAGCACTCATTATCCTCGCAGATTCACTATTACCTGTCTGTCCCAAAATGGACGCAACCAACTGCCGTTTGCCCGCAAGCGCATTCTCAAGCATCGCGTGTAACAGTTCGAGCGTAGCCGGCCTTTTTGTTTGCGCGAGTATCTCGGTGGCTCGGTTGCAAACTGATTTCTCTGGGTCATGCAGAAGCTGGCACAGTGCCTGGTCAGCTTGAGGGGATTCAAAGTGCGCCAGGAGGCGGGCTGAATCAATGCGCACGTCGGGATCACTGTCTTCCAGGGAACGAGTCAGGTTTGTAATCAAGGCGTTGGATGGATCGGGACTATCAACGCAGTTGTCTGCCAGGGCTCGTAAGATTCTTCGCCGCGTGGAGTCATTACCCTGCTCAAGTTGCTGATGAAGGTACTGGTAAGCACGCCCGGCATCAACTTTAGCCAGCGTTCTGAACCCGAGATCCTGAATATCACCGTATTCACACTCGTCAATGAAGTTGATTAGTGGTTCAACTACTTCCTTTGACGCAATTTCTCCCAGCGCGACTATTGCCTCACTTTGAACCTGCCAACAGGGGTTCGTTTCTGCTTCATCTGTGTAGGCTTCAAGCTCGGGATAACCATCATTACGAATACACTCAATGAGTTGGTCGATTACCGTATCTGAACCCAGTTTCGCAAGGGCCTTGGTTGCCTGGACTCTCGTTTCACCCACTGGGTCACCTGTAATGATATCTAGCAGTTTTCCAGAGGAAGAGTGGACCTCAAGCTCCCCTAACACGAACGCTGCATCAATTCTCACATCAGGATCCGCATCAAGTAGTAGATCCTTGAGGGTCTCAGCAGCCAGAGAATTCTTAACATTGAGGCGGCGAACGCCTTCAACGGCCATGCACCGGATCAGGGAGTCATCGTGTTTGCACCATCCCGGTAATCGTTCTGCGACCAGTGAGCCCAGTTCCGCGAATTCAGACATTGCTTTTATTCCATGCAAGGTTTTTATTCCAGATAAGAACAGTGCCAGCGCTAGTCATAGCTATAACCATAACCATAACCATAACCATAACCATAGTAGCGATCCCGGTAGAAACCATTTTTAAAATTTCCTAGTTACCACATCCCTGGCTTAGACGATGTCCCTTCTCTTGAAGGTAACCTGTGAAAACTTGTGTTTAAACGGTGACTCACCCAGTCGCTTCACCTTGCCATTTGCAATTTTGAACCGATAGTTCAAGGTGAAAGGATCCGGTACACGAGGCGTAACACTGTTAGCCGGCGATTCCAGTTTAAGGAAATCCGTGTAGACCATGCCTATTTTTACCGCTGGGGTGACGATTGACATGGCCGTGAACTGACCTGTGACCAGCTTGATGTGACCACGCTTCATCAACCCGTCAAACCACATGTCATCAGATTTGACACCCAGGTTGAAGTCCTTTTGAACCGGGACCCGTTTTGATTCGACGGTTACCAGGTCTCCTGATTCGATTCCCCGTTTTTTAGCATCATCGGGGTGAATTTCCAGGAAGTTCATGGGCCAGCGCTGTTGGGTATAGGGTCTTCTCTCGTAGTCATCAAACCCTGACTCCCAAATTTCATTTATGCGACCACTGGACACCCAGAGTTCGTCATCCTTTGGCTGCATGAACTCATAAAAATCGCTCCAGGCGCTCCATGGGGACTTCACCAGATTTAGTTTTGCACTGTGTGACTTGAATGCCATCAATTGTTTGTTGGCAACGGACACCCCCTCGGGACCCGTATCTGGGATATCGGTACGGTTATAGTCATGCAGCCGCTTTGTCTGAATGATCTTGTCTCCATCGAGCAGAAGCGGTGCCTGCAGTCCGGTTGTACCAAAACTGCGCAGGAAGTCATGTGCTTTCATGCCTTTTCGTTGCGCCATGGTCCGGATAACCTGATAGTCTTTCCTTGATCCCCTTGAGAAACGGGCGCTCTCCTCGAATACGTCATTGGAATCTTTCCAGTCGTAACCTTCGAACCCCATTTTCTTGGCGAACATGGACACAATTTTCCAGTCTGGCTTCGCATCACCTGGCGCGTCGTAGAACTTGGAATAGAGACGAACCCGTCTTTCCGAGTTGGCCCGGGCAAAATCTTCTTCTCCCCAGGTCGCCGCCGGCAACACGATATCCGCATACTGGCTTCCAATGGGGTCACGGAGATAGATTTCCTGGTTGGCAACAACCATGCCTCCGGCATCAACCCGTTTCTTGAGCGTGTCAATTATTTCCTGTTTGTCGGAACTGCGCACCTGGTACTGGTTCATTTTGGTGTAGCGTTTGAACGCATCCTCTAGCGCTGCAGAACCTGCCATCGCCTGAATCCAGGTTGTACCGACTACATAGGCGAAACGCACATGGCCGGCTTCGAGCCACCGGTCCAGATCCATTCTATGGCGTCTTCGACCCGGTACTTTGTAGGGTGACTTCATTGTCGGGTAGGGTCCGCCGTTGACGCCACCACGCTGGTGACCGCCAAGGCGGGTAATAGCCTGGCCTGGTCTTCCACCACAACCCAGGATCGCCCCGAGTGTTCCTATTGACGCTGTGTTGAGGTAGTTATTCGACCAGTAGTTGCCTTTTTCGATACAGATGCTGGTCTTTACTCTTTGACCATTAGCTTTAGGCTTGGCCATCATCTCTGCTGCCTGGTAGATCTTTTTGGGATCTATTTTCGCGATTCTGGCTGCAACCTCAGGGATTGACTCCTCCTGAGACAATAGCCATTTCTTCCAGTCTTCGAATCCCTTGACCTGGAATTTGCCCCAGGTGGTTCGCCACTGCCAGGGAGTATTTCGTGTTCCCTGACCAAACCCTGAGTCTGTTTCCCAGAAGTTGGCAACCCACTTTTCGATAAATTCCTTATCTTCCCAGCCATTCTCGAGAATGACTCGCTGGATCGCCATATGGACAACCGTGTCAGAACCCGGGTCTACATCTATGTGTAGTCCGCCATGCTTCTCCGCGAAGGCAACACCCGTTGTTCTTCTCGGGTTGATCATGATGACTTTCATCTTATTTTTGTTGATACCATCGAGTATCCAGTTATTCCACAATACGGTTTTGGTCTCGTAGGGGTCTGTACCGGAAACGATCAGGCAGTCCGCAAGGGAAAAATCTTCATGGGCAGCACTGAAAATGTCGTAACCCATATCCACCCAGCCTGGCACTGAGTTAACGATGGCGGGGTGGTCGTGGTGGGCAACGGAGGGCGTATTAATGCTTTTGAATGCCAGCTTGGTCAGCGCATAGGTGTTCTCAAAAAACTGATAGCTGAAGTACTTCATAGCCCAGGCAGATTCGCCATGTTTCTTGATAACGTGTTTGGATACCTCGGCCATTATGTCGAGGGCAAAATCCCAGGTTACCGGCATAAGGATGTCGTTGATTCGAACCATTGGGTACTTGAGGCGATCCTGGGTGGGCTTTCTCGGGTTGTAGACCTTCTGGGCAATACAGCCACCACGAATACTGTGTCCACCACCGACGTTAACTACGTCAGCATCCGGGTCTGCAACAATAGCAATGTTATACAGCTTGCCGTTATAGGTCGCCTGCGTGAACTGGTTGGGGCCGACCCAGCCACCTTCCAACGGCAGCAATGGATAGTTCCGATTGAGCGCATTTTGATGTTTCTTGGGGCCTCCATCCGGGCTGTTTGCCGGCCATCGGTAAACCTTGTAGCCGCAAGCCATGACACAATAATCACAGCAGGTCGTTAGGACTTCTGCATTCTTAGGCGGAAGAGGTATACGGTCTTCAGGTTGAAAGAACGGAGTTGAATTCTGACTCATTTTGTTAATTCTCCTTTAGGACTTCAGATTGTCATAGCGGCCATAGATCAATCCTATGAGTCCAGTGGCATAAATCTTGTCCCCGTCGAGTTCAAGCAGGACCTGGGGCAGACTTTCCGTGGCATGGCCTGAAATAATGATGCCATGGCGGGTCAGATCGAATGTTGATTGATGGAAGGGGCAGGGTCCCAGCACATTCTCGCGTGGAATATAGGTGTTGCCCATAACACCGCCCATGTGCGTGCACAAGGTGTTGTAGGCGACCACGTCCATGTCGGGTCCGATCCCACCACCAGCCGGGTTCCCAAGCTTCACTATCATGCTTTGTGAATTTTGGCCCTTGTCGGGGTAGGTGAAACTGACGGGCTTGTCGACTCTGAGTTGAGACAGAGAGCCGACCAGTTGACGAGGATAACTGGCAAGGTCTGCGGCAAGTGCTTTGCCTCCCATGCCAGGGAGTGCGGGCAGCATTACGGTACCTGCAACAATGGCACCACTCCCGAATATGAACTTTCGTCGCGTGACACAGTTCGACTCAGTGGCTGTACTGCCATCTCCTGTTCTGGTCTGCACCGGATCATCTTCCTGGTGAACGGCTATTAGTTGATCATTATCGTGCGCCATTGGATTCTCCTCCTTTTGACTTCAGGTACATGTCCAGACCTGCTTGCTTGGCCTCAGATTGTGTCAGTGTTGCTGCATCCGGAACTGGTGCATATTGTGGTACTTTGGGAATTGCCATCTTGATTTCATCACCACTTATTTCTTCAAGGAAGGCGACAAGCGCAGCCTTCTCACCGTCGTTAAGCCCCAACGGCTTCAGGATCTTAGTCTTGTTGCCCTTACGCTCAGTCATTTCGTTGCTGCCGCCACCTTCGTTGTAGAAGTCGATTACTTCTTCAAGTGTATAGAGCTGACCTGCATGCATATAAGGTGCTGTGTACTTGAGGTATCGCAGCGGTGCGGTTCTGAATTTACCCATGTCCTTTGGGCGCTTGGTATCGAAATAGAGACCCAGGTCATCTTTGAAGTCACGGTAGTAATCTTCATGAACACCCTTGGCATAGAGCTCAAAGCGGAAGGTAATGGTGTTCATGCCCATCTCTTCCCATTCGAATGGTCTGGGAACCCCAAGGTTGTAGAACTTCTCGTCTGAAAGCATGGGGCCGTTGTGGCATTCAATACAGTTGGCCTTGCCCTCGAACAGTTCCAGACCTTTTATCGCATCCTCTGACAATGCCGTTTTGTCACCCGAGATATAGCGGTCGAGCGGCGTATCTTTTTGACTCAGCATGGCACGTTCAAATGTTGCAATGGCATACCAGGCATCGTTCAGAATTGGTCGCTCAGTACCGAATACGTTCTTGAATTTCTTGACATAATAGGGTGTTTGCCGAAGGCGCTGTTCCATTACATCTCGTTCACCGTTTCCTGAAATACCGCCAGTTCCAGCGCTCTTGGCCTGTTTTTCCATACTCTTGGAGCTACCGGTCCAAAATAGTTTGCTCAGGTAGGCCGTATTAACCACGGTGTGGCAGTTCCGCCAGTGGACGGCGCCTGGATAACCGCGACAGATGGGATCATTAAATCCCCAGCCCTGTTTCGGATCATGGCAATCGGCACAGCCGAGGCTGGCATCACCTGAGAGTTTGGGGTCGAAGTACAGCAGCTTCCCGAGTTCTGCTTTTTCTGCCGTTATTCGATTGTCCGGTGGCTCGGGGATAGGGCCCAGGGGAGCCAGTGGCGGATCAAAATCCGGATCACCGGTCGCAAAGATGGGGGCTGAACCAAGGCTCATGACTGTCAGTATCAAGAACTGACAAATTAGTAAGGTTTTCTTAATCATCTTTGTCATCTCCTAGTTTTTGGTCTCAAGCCAGTCGGGTGTTGGATCGTAATCCTGGGGGATTTCCATTTTTTCCATCGCAAGGGGGACGTCTGCACTCAGTGCCTCAAGGAAGGCAAGAAGGTTTTTCTTGTCTCTTTGTGAAAGCCCAAGGGGAGCGAGTTCGTTTGGCATGACATCATCATGTCCACCGCCCTCGTTGTAGTAGTCAATGACCTCCTCCAGACTTGCGAGGGTCCCATTGTGCATATAGGGCGCGGTGTATTTGAGTTCTCGCAGCGTCGGTGTGACAAATTTACCAACGTCTTTGTAGTCACGGCTGACCATGAAATAGCCTACATCCCGCCTCCAGGCTGCCATATTGGGTACGCCATAGGTATGCAGAACAGAACGGTATGTCAGGTGGCGAACCGGGTCCTTAAAGATATCCAAGTTTTCAGGAACGCCCGTATTGTGGGGTTTACCATCAGATAAATAGGGGCCGTTGTGGCATTGTATGCAGCCTGCCTTGCCCTCAAACAGCTTCTGCCCGCTCTTTGCAGCTCGCGACATAGTACCGCTATCGAATGGCGTTTTATTCGAAACGAGTGTCTCGATAAATGCCACTAGCGCTTTTCTCATTTTTCCGGAGCTACATTCACCACCGAAGTTTGCCTCACACATTTCCACATAGACTGGGTCCTGTTTCGCCCGTTCATGCATGATGCGCATGTCCATGTTCATAATCGTGGTTTCCGTAAGCTGATCACGGACGACGTCGTTAAGACTTGAACCTAGCCTTCCTTCCCAGCCCCAGCCAGTATCGGTAAAATCTGCCTTGTATTGGGTGTTGATGAGGGAAGGGGAATTACGAAAGTAATCAGTACCGGGATACGCCTCCGACAGGACTCGCCCATCTCCGAAACCCATGTTCGGGTCGTGGCAGGTTGCACATGAAATAGCGCCATCTCCACTGATTCTTGCATCAAAAAAAAGCCTCTTGCCCATCTCCACTTTACTGGCTGCCGGTGCTTTTTTTGCCGGCAGGGGTGCTAGCGCCGGATACTCGCCAGCCAAAATACTTTGACTGGTGAAAGACAGTCCCAAAAGTGCGGTTAGACAGATTTGTGCAAGGCTAAAAACGCGAGGTTTAATGACCATTCTCCGCTCCCTGTTTGCTAGTTACTTTGAAAGTTAAAGTTTGTTTCACTGGTACCGCCGGCGGTCACAGTTATTTCTGATTCCTGTACGCCGAGTGTAGGGTGCCAGGCCTTCAGTTTGTAAGTCCCAGCAGGGATATCACTTATGGTATAGCTGCCATTTTTGTCTACCACGACCGCATAGGGGTGCTCCGGCGCCATCATGAATCCAAACATAAAATTATGTGCTTCACAGTTGATGGCGATATAGGGCGATCGTCGTGGCTTTATTATTTTCTCGATGTCACCCGGGTCCGGCTGGCCGAAATTGAACATAGTACGCTTGATGACCCGGCCTTTTTCGACGCCGATCATTTCGCGTGTGTTGATATTGTGTAGAACGCCCTTGTCGCTGTTACGAATAACAATGGGTCCGCGCTTGATGACCTGTGCCCAGGGAGTGAATCGGCAATCCTTCTGGACCACCATAGAATGGCCACCCTCTGGTTCTGTCCAGGCCTTGCCGCTGCTGACCTTGTCGAGAAACACGAAGGCGCCGCGGAGGGCGCCATTGTTAACGTCAATCCAGACAATTTCCCGGTAGCCTTCTCCGCAAACATCAGGGTTTTTGGTTATGGCTACATTCTCTATTGCGGACTCCGGCAGATCTCCGCTAAAGGTCAGGTTTCCCGTGACGGTGCCGCCATTGGAAACCGTTTCCTCTGTGTAGGCCGCGGCAGATGCAGTTGCGTAGGTCAATAGGGTAGCGTGGGCAGTAGCTGCCAGGAATTTGGTGAATCTCATAGTGTTAGGTCCTTACTAATATGTATGGGTTGCTTTTTGTTCTAAGTTTCAAACCACCTGCGCAGGAGAAACGCAGCTTGGCCCTTCCATGGGATTCAAGAAAGTCAGATCAAGGCTGTGCAAGAATGGACTATATGAAGGTCATATCCACTGACCTAGATCAACAAAATTTGTGATCTGTCTATTTGCTTGACTGCAAGCCCGTAGCGAAGAGTTCACTAAAATGGAGCCGGTACCGAAAGCGGCCAGTTGCCGCCAAAGTCAATATGCATACCGCTATTCCCGTTGCCTGGCTGCAGCGGTCCTAGAACTTATAGTTGAAGTCCAGTCTTAGTCTGGTGCCATCTTCATCTGTCGCCGAGCCCGCAGAGCGTTTCTCAATAGCATCTACGAAGTAGGCCCGGAAGATCAGGTTCATGTTTTTTGCAAGGCCATAGCCAAGGCGCAGTTCATGACCCTTGATGTTGGTTGCGCGGCCTTCTACAGCGCTGCCAAATCTTACCCAGTCATCCTGTGCATAGGATGAATTCACAGCCAGGGTCTCCATATGCATATAATAGTAAGCAAACAGCCAGGACTGTGGTTTGGTATTGCCATGCGCGGCTGAGACGACATATCCAGTATCCTGATCGTTGTGGAAGGCCGTAAAGGCATTTGCGTCAGCAGCGGAATAGTCTTCGTTGTTGACATAGTAGTCTGCTCCGAATTTCAACTTGTCGAATTTCAGTTGACCATTGATAGCCCAGATTCCATAGTCACGCATGCCATTGCTGTCCAGCAGGTTAGCAACATCGGCATCCGTTGGTTCCGCGTCGAATGCAGCATAGCCCACCGCACCCGAGAAGCTGCCTGAACCGACATCGGTTTTGAATGTCAGCTGCAATGTACCTAGATTGCCCCCGAATTCCTGCATGCCGACGGGCAAAGTATAGTAGCCCGCATTCAGTCCGATGGAGGCCGCCTTGAATGTATAGCCAATGCCAATGGGCGTAACGTCATCATCAAACAGCATTTCATTTTGCTTCCAAAAAGTGATGCCTGAGCGACCGATCGTTACAGAAGAATTGCTCCCCTTGTATTTGAAATACCACTTGTCAGGGTTGAAATCAGAGTCGCCCGTATCATTGTCATCAAAATCCACCAGCGTGATATGTGGCGATTGGTGGCTGTCGTCAGATCCTGAGCGCAGCCTGAATCCCACTTCGATGTCATCCCTTGGTTTAAAGGTTAAACCTATTCGTAATCTGGCACGCAGCCGGTCGCGATCATCTCTCTCACTGCCACTAGATTTGTGTGAACTGAAATCAGACTCCAGTCTTGCGCGGAAGTCACCATAAATCTTCAGTTGGTCTGAAATATTCAGCGCCAGGCTTTGCTGGCAAAATAAGATGGACGCTGCCAGAACTGGCAGGTAAAACAATCGCATAGTGAACATCAAGGCTCCTGGATTCATTAAATTCGGAGGCTGACACTAACATTGGGAGCCTGACGCTGTTTTGATTTAGATCAACGCAACCTGAAGCTTCACGCTATCGGGCTAATTCTCTAAATGATATGGCCGTTTCCCCGATCGATCCTTGTGGACGATTGCCTGGTAAACACTCAGGTCCTCAGCATCTCCAGCCACCATAAAGTCTATATCGTACTTGCTTCCTGACTCATCGACGAAATCGGCGCAGCTCACATAAAAATCACCCTTTGAGACGATTCCTTCGTGAATTTTGTCGAGCTTCATACGCAGCACCTTGCCGCGAAGAGAATCATAGTGGACGTAGTCACCTTTAATCTGATTGGCAGCAATATGGTTGTGCATTGCCTGCTGGATATCTTCGCGCAGCTTGCCTTTGATACTGGGGTCATTGCCCGCATTGACAGAGCTGGCTAGCAGCCCCAATGTAATTAGAATCATAAATCTGGTCATAATTTACCCTGATATTCCTTGGTTGATTGGTTATTAGACTATCCGGTCTCATGAAATGGAAGTATTTGTGAAAACCGGTCGGGTCATATGACCGCAGAAAGAGGAAATCGTTTTCATTGGGTATGTAAATTGTTTCTGAGAGACTATTTCAGCAGCAGTACATTGCAACTCGCCAGAGCTGCTACCTGATAGCTAAGCCTGCCTAAAGCATTTTCCGGCTGACCGTCTTGTATGTGACGTAAAACTAAAATGATCATGTCAAATTCGTTTCTGTTGGCAAATCTGACTATTTCAGTTGCCCTGCTGCCAATGAGGTTCTTGCTCGCCACTGTAATGTCCTGATCACTGAAGCGCCCTTCGAGTATCGATAACTGTTCGTCTGCCCGGCTGCGAAGTTACTCGGTAAAATCCTGGACTTCAGAATCCTCAGCGACATCGATTGACTAGATAACGTGCAGGAGCGTGACCCTGGCTGGGGCCGCCAATGCAATCTCAATGGCTGCCTCTATTGCGATCTCATTGTTGTCCGAGAAATTCAAAGGGACGAGCAGGTGCTGCAGTTGATCAAGCATTTCTGAAGTTATCTCCGTTATCGAACACTAATTGCTACCCCACCAGCCTGTCGACCGACAGCCACAGGGTTCATCCACAAATAAATTATCCCCCAGTTTGGCTGGGCTGTCATTGACCTGAGTCACGCCAGATTGAGTTGCCGTGACCACATTTTCGGGACGTCACGAGACATAGTGGAGGTGCAGGTTATATGGATTCCAATGACGTTTGACCTGTGTCAATATTCCGCGTGGAAAACTGTTTACAATACCGCCGACCTAATAAAAGCTAAGGAAAACCAGTCATGGATGAAGATCAGGAACCCGTCCCTTTGTTCCAACGCCTTCTGGATAACCCGTTCATTTTGTTATTGATCGGCGTTGCCTCCCCCGCGGTTCTCTATTTGATATGGGGAATAATGGAAATCGTGAGCATCCCTCTGGCTAACTAGCTGGAACCTATTTACTAAATATTAGTAACAAAAACAATTACTTGCCGTTAAGCAGTACGCTTGAATACGGGCAAGAACTAGGAGTTTCGAAATGACTAGCCTGTCACCTCCAAAAGACAAGATCTGGTGGAATGAACCGATCGAAAAAGCTGAACTGATCTGGATCACCATCGTATTCCTTTGGGGTCTAGTGATGTCCTTCATGATGCCGTTCTGGCATGTAGTAGGGTCTCAGAACATATCCACTGAGACCTATAAGACGACACCCGAAAAATTCATGCAGCAAACCCAGGCGTTTGTTGATGAATATACGGTGCGAATGGATGATGGCCCGAGGCAATACCCGGTCGTGAAACCACCACCTGGCGGAGACGTCTATCTGGTGGCAAGGCTCTGGGATTATTGGCCGGTTGTCGAATTAAAGAAAGGTGAATCCTATCGGTTCCACCTGAGTTCACTGGACTGGCAGCATGGATTTTCACTGCAGCCAGCTAATATCAATATTCAGATTGTTCCAAAATACGAGCATGTTGTGACTTTCACACCTGATCAATCAGGGGACTACAGTGTGTTGTGTAATGAATATTGCGGCATCGGTCATCATATGATGATCGGCAAGATAATCGTTGTGGAGTAGAGTAATGTCAGAACAATTCAGAACTTGCCCTGACACTGGGCTCAAGCTTTACCAATCGACGGAAAACCTTATTAAAGCTAATGCGGTTGCAGCTGTCGTGTTTTTACTGGTAGGTGGTATCTATGGACTGCTGGTTGGTTTGACACGGTGGCCTGCTGTGCACCTGTTGCCTGCTGACTGGTTCTACCTGAGCCTGACCGCTCACGGTATCAATGTGCTTATATTTTGGCTTATATTTTTTGAGATGGCCATATTGTATTTTGCGTCCTCTGTCATCCTTGGAAGCCGACTGGCTGTACCGAAATTTGCCTGGGTGGGATTTGGCCTGATGCTGATTGGCGCCCTGATGAACAATTATATTGTTCTGACCGGCGAAGCGAGCGTCATGATGACTTCCTATGCGCCGATGGAGGCACATCCTCTATTCTATTTAAGCCTGATATTGTTTGCGGTAGGAGCATTGATTGGCTGCTTTGTCTTCTTCGGCACGCTTGTCGTTGCGAAAGAGGAGAAGACCTATGAGGGGTCTGTTCCCCTGGTTACTTTTGGTGCGATCACTGCGGCAATTATTGCTGTGTTCACGATCGTCAGTGGTGCTATCATCCTGCTGCCTACACTGGCCTGGAGCCTCGGCCTCATTGCTGAAGTTGATGCCCTGATGTATCGCCTGATCTGGTGGGCCTTTGGCCACTCATCACAGCAGATTAATGTGGCAGCTCATATTGCGGTCTGGTACGCCATTGCCTCGATTGTTTTTGGTGCCAAACCCATGTCTGAAAAAGTTAGTCGCATGGCATTTTTCATGTATATCCTGTTTCTGCAGATTGCCAGTGCGCATCACCTGTTGGTGGATCCCGGTGTCAGTGCGGAATTCAAGATGTTTAACACCAGCTATGCCATGTATCTTGCTGTTATGGCCAGCATGGTTCACGGGCTCACTGTTCCCGGTTCCATTGAATCTGCACAACGTGCCAAGGGGCTCAACGGGAGTCTGTTTGAATGGCTACGTCGTGCTCCCTGGGGTAACCCAACCTTCTCTGGAATGTTTCTCTCGCTGGTCGGGTTTGGCTTTCTCGGCGGGATTTCGGGTGTAACGATGGGTGCGGAACAGATCAATATTCTGATCCACAACACAGTGTATGTTCCTGGACATTTTCACGCTACCGTAGTCCTTGGCACCACACTCTCCTTCATGGCCATTACCTATTGGCTGGTTCCGGTTATTTTCCGCCGTGACCTGATCTGGAAAGGTCTGGCAAGCTGGCAGCCCTACCTGTTTGGCCTTGGTATGGCAGGTGTATCGCTGTTCCTGATGGGCGCTGGTACGCTCGGCGTTCCAAGGCGACATTGGGATATCACCTTCTCTATGACTGGTGGGGAGGTATACGAATTCCCCGCTGCAGCGAATACACTGTTAGCCCTCAATGGTCTATCGGTTGCACTGGCCGTCGCCGGTGGTGCCGCCTTCTGTCTGATAATTGTCGGGTCGTTACTGTTCGGCAGGAAGCTTGGACCTGATGAACAGCTGGATACACCGCATATGGCAACGCCTCCCACGGATGCCGAATACGAGAAATTGGACAAGCACGGAATTTCTGTTCCCGGAACACTGGTTCTGGCGCTAGTATTCTTTGCGGCGTTTGCAGTGTACTATTTCATCAACTGGAAATACCTCGCAGAAACCTGGGGTATTAGCTGATTTAAAGTAGGAATTTGTGCGCTAGAAGAACGCCAGGCTAATCAGCCTGGCGTTCTCATTTTGGACGAAAACCAGCAAGGATGCTGATCAAATTAGAACCCTGAACATGTTGCGAGTGACACCCTGGATTTTCCTGATGCTGTGCCTGGCTTATGCTGGTCTGATAAAGGCTGATGTGGGTCATGGGCAGATGCAGAGGAGCGATTTTAGCCGCGATGAAGCCCTCGAGAAAAGCCAGTCGGTGGTTGGTCAGCAGGTGGGTGACCACAGATTCCTGGATTCCACAGGTAAAAACATAAGGTTGTCTTCCTATTTTGGTAAGCCACTCGTTGTCAGCCTGATTTACACCAGTTGCTTCCACATTTGCCC
>PVBE012652618.1_pt1 | contig 40291 bp, 33 predicted proteins | sample 1631181 | NCBI WGS metagenome assembly PVBE01 (sample SAMN08397723, study PRJNA350692) | Marine metagenome, whole genome shotgun sequencing project. | isolation source: water | place: Pacific Ocean | collected 2012-04 | reverse complement strand
GGCGGCATAGACGCACATGGGCGGAATGACCACCCGGTTGGGCAGCCTGACCGAGCGCAGATCGAGCGGCTCGAACAGTAGCGGATCGGATCCGGAAGCGTCGTTCACGGGATTCTCCTTGGGCTTGGGGACCTTGGCCGCGGGGATCAGTCGAAGAGCGCGTCGATATCGTCCTGACTGGTCTTCTTGTCGGCCTCCTCGTCGGCCTCGGCATCGTCGTTGTCGTTGTCGTCGTCGTCGCCGCCGCCGAACATGGCATCGACGTCGTCCTGACTGACGCCACTGCCTTCCATCTGCGGACCATCGAGGACGGTGCCGCCGTCGACCTTGACTATTCCGTCATCCTCGTCGTCGATCTCTCCGGCCCCGGCCAGCAGATCGCCGTGGGCCTCCAGCAAGGTACCGATGCGGTCCTCGATGTAGGTAAAGGTCTTCACCACCTTGGTGATGCGCTGGCCGGTCAGGTCCTGGAAAGAACAGGCCTCGAAGATGCGCATGCAAGCATCGTTGACCACGGCCTGATAGGCCTCGACGTCGGCCGTGTCGGCGGCCATTATCTCCTCGGCCGCCGCCATGATGGTCTCGGTGGCTTCCTCGGTGGAGCGCACGATAGCGTCCAGTTCCTTGCCGGCCTTGGGGATCTTCTCCGACTTGATCTTGTCGGCCTGCAGGCGAACGATGTCGGTCCGGGTCTGCGAGATGTGCTCGGCCAGGTCGCGAAACTCGGCGTAGATCTTGGTGTCGACGGCGGCGAAGTAGCGGCGCATGGTGGTGATCAAAACCTCGGTCACCGCCGCCACGTCGGACATGGAAAGATCGTCGTCGCTGCCCGCGCGCAGGGCGTCGACCAGAGATTGAATACGGTTTGAAAGCTGATTGCTGTCGATTTCGTTCACGCGCGCTCTCCCTCGGGGCCAAGCCTGACGGGACGCGGAAGCGTCGCTCTCCGGCCCGGCCGTTATTTTGAGCCCGATGATAGCGGTGCCGTCTCGGCACGGTAAAGCCCCGACTTGTGAGCCGATTTGCGAGCCAGCTTGTGACCACGTGGCGGCTTCGCTATATTGCGGCGCACAAAAAATCCCCTCCGCCATAAGGTTTGCCCCCTCCATGTCCCCACAGTCCGGTTACGCTTTCGAAGATTTGGCCCTCGGCATGTCGGCGAGTTTCGTCAAAACCATCGAGGAACGCGACGTGCAGCTGTTTGCCGAGATCTCCGGCGATACCAACCCCATCCATCTCGACGAGGAATTCGCCGCCCGCTCGCCCTTCGGCGGCCGCATTGCCCACGGCATGCTGACGGCCGGCCTGATCTCCACCGTTATCGGCACCTTGTTGCCGGGGCCGGGCGCCATCTATCTGGGCCAGAACCTGCGCTTCAAGGCGCCGGTGCGGCTGGGCGACACGGTCGAGGCCGAGGTCACGGTGAGCGAGCTCGACGCCAAGCGAAAGCGGGCCAGCATGGCCGCCGTCTGCCGCGTCGACGATACCGTGGTGCTGGACGGCGACGCCCTGATCATGGTGCCGTCGAAGGAATAAGAGCGGCTGGCAGCCGGCAGCAACGGACGCATGCGGATTTTTCGCCACCACGAGGACCTGCCGGCCGAGTTTCGCGGCGCCGTCGTGGCGATCGGCAATTTCGACGGCTTGCATCTGGGCCACCGCCAGCTTCTGAAACGGGCGGCCGAACTGGCCCGGGCCGACGGCAGCAAGCGCGGCGTACTCACTTTCGAGCCCCATCCCCGGCGGCATTTTCAACCCGAGGCACCGCCCTTTCGCCTGACGCCCTTTCGCGTCAAGGCCGCCGAAATCGAGCGCGCCGGCGTCGATTTCCTGGTGGCGCTGCATTTCGACGCCGCTTTCGCCGCCCTCGAGGCCGGCGAGTTTATCGACACCGTGCTGATCAAGGGCCTCGGTCTCGGCCACATCGTGGTGGGCTACGACTTCATCTTCGGCTGCGGCCGCGTGGGCGACGCGGCGTTGCTGCGCCGGCGCGGCAAGGAAGCCGGCTTCGGCCTCGACGTGGTCGGGCCGGTGGGCCACGGCGACGCCGCCCAAGGCGGCGAAATTTACGCCTCCAGCCGCATTCGCGAATATCTCCACGGCGGCCAGCCGGTGCCGGCGGCTGAACGCCTGGGGCGCTGGTGGGAGGTCGACGGCCGGGTGCGCGAGGGGGAAAAGCGGGGCCGTCAGATCGGCTTTCCCACCGCCAACCTGAGGCTCGAGGAATATCTGCAACCGGCCGGCGGCGTCTACGCCGTGCGCCTCGATATCGAGGACGACGGCGCTGGCTGGCGGCCCGGCGTCGCCAATCTGGGACAGCGCCCGACCTTCGACAACGGCGAGTTGCTGCTCGAGGTTCACCTCTTCGACTTCACGGCCGACATCTACGGCCGCCAGGTTCGCGTCGCTTTCATCGAGCACCTGCGCCCGGAGCGGAAATTCGCCGACATCACCGAGCTCAAGGCGCAGATCGCCAAGGACAGCGAGGCGGCGCGGCGCCTGCTGGCCGACCCGGCTTACGCCCAGGACCGATTCACGGCGTGAAGCGGAATCTCGACAGCGCCGCCAGCGGCTGATACAAACCGGCCATGCGCGGAGCGAAACCAAAAAGGCCGCCTTCTGGCTGCGGCCGGCGAATTTCGAGCCCGGCCCTCGGCTGAGGGTCGGGACACGCACGCCCCGTTTTTGCCGTCTCCCCCTAGCGCCGAGCCGCCCACCATGTCCGCCAAACAGAATTCCGGTAGCGACGGCCAGACCGCCGACTACCGACCGACGTTGTTGTTGCCCAAAACCGACTTTCCCATGAAGGCCGGGCTGGCCAAGCGCGAGCCCGAGATCCTGGCGCGTTGGCAAGAGATGGATCTCTATGGCCGGCAACGCCAGGCCGCCAAAGGCCGCGAAAAATTCATCCTCCATGATGGCCCGCCCTACGCCAACGGCAACATCCACATGGGCACGGCCATGAACAAGATCCTCAAGGACGTGATCAACCGCTCGCAGCAGATGATGGGCAAGGACGCCAACTACGTGCCGGGCTGGGATTGCCACGGCCTGCCCATCGAATGGAAGATCGAGGAGAAATACCGCGCCGCCGGCCAGAACAAGGACGAGGTGCCGATCGGCGATTTCCGCCGCGAATGCCGCGACTTCGCCGAACACTGGATCGGCGTCCAGCGCCAGGAGTTCGAGCGCCTGGGCGTCATCGGTGACTGGCACAACCCCTACACCACCATGACGTACGCCGCCGAGGGCCGCATCGTCTCCGAGCTCTTGAAGTTCCTCATGGACGGCAGCCTCTATCAGGGCTCGAAAGCGGTGATGTGGTCGGTGGTCGAAAAAACCTCGCTGGCCGAGGCCGAAATCGAGTACCACGACCACGTCTCGACGACCATTTTCGTGCGTTTCAAGGTGCGTGACGAAGCCCCGGCCGAGGGCTGCGCCGATCTCCGCGGCGCCAGCATTGTCATCTGGACCACCACGCCCTGGACCATGCCCGGCAACCGCGCCATCGCCGCCCGCCGCGACGCCACCTACCTCCGGCTGCGGCTCGGCGAGGTGGCCGAGGGCTCGCTGGCGAAAGTGGGCGAGGAGATCGTGGTGGCCGAGCCGCTCAAGGATCAGGTCTGCGCCGAGGCCGGCATCACGGCCTGCGAGGTGGTTTCCCGGCACCCCGGCCGCGAGATCGTCGGCCTGGTCTGCGCCCACCCGCTGGCCGGCCAGGGCTATGACTTCAGCGTGCCGGTACTGGCGGCCGGCTTCGTCGAGATGGACCAGGGCACGGGCTTCGTCCACATCGCTCCCGGCCACGGCGCCGACGACTTCGAACTGGGCTCGGCGCACGGCATCGAGGTGCCGCAGACGGTCGACGAGGCGGGCTGCTTTTACGATCCGGTGCCGCTGTTTGCCGGGCTTCACGTCTTCAAGGCCGACGATCCGGTGTGCCAGGCCCTGACAGCGGCCGGCGGCCTGTTGGGCCGGGGCAAGATCAGCCATTCCTATCCCCATTCCTGGCGTTCCAAGGCGCCGCTGATCTTTCGCAACGCACCGCAGTGGTTCATTTCCATGAGCCAGACCGGCTTGCGCCAGACGGCACTCGCGGCCATCGAGGCGACGCGCTTCTATCCCGGCTCGGGCCAGACCCGGCTCTACAACATGGTCGAGGCGCGGCCCGACTGGCTGATCTCGCGCCAGCGCGCCTGGGGCGTGCCCATCACCGTCTTCGTCGAGCGCCACAGCGACCAGCCCTTGCGCGACGAGGCCGTCAACGGGCGCATCGTCGAGGCGGTCACGGCGGAGGGTGCCGATGCCTGGTTCGAGAGCCCGCCCGAGCGCTTTCTGGGTCCGGACTACGACCCGGCGGCCTACGACCGGGTCGAGGACATCGTCGACGTCTGGTTCGATTCGGGCTGCACCCACACCTGGGTGCTGGAGGACCGCGAAGACCTGGAATGGCCGGCCTCGCTTTATCTCGAGGGCTCGGACCAGCACCGCGGTTGGTTCCATTCCTCGCTGCTGCAGTCCTGTGGCAGCCGCGGCCGAGCGCCCTATGACGGCGTGCTGACCCATGGCTTCGTGATGGCCGCCGATGGCCGCAAGATGTCGAAATCGCTGGGCAACTTCGTGGCGCCCCAGGACGTCATCGACCAGCAGGGCGCCGACATCCTCAGGCTCTGGGTGGTCAATTCGGACTATTCCGAGGATCTGCGCATCGGCCCCGAAATCCTCACCGGCCAGGTCGATGCCTACCGGCGGCTGCGCAATACGCTGCGCTTCCTGCTGGCCAACCTGGCCGGCTTCGAGGCGGCCGAGAAACTCGAGCCGGCGGCAATGCCGGAGCTTGAACGCTGGGTGCTGCACCGGCTCTGGGAGCTCGACAGCGAAGTGCGCGAGGCCTGCGGCAATTTCGACTTCCATCGCCTCTTCGTCGATCTCTACAACTTCTGTGTCAGCGACCTTTCGGCCTTCTATTTCGACATCCGCAAGGACGCGCTTTATTGCGACCGCCCCGACGGGCCGCGCCGGCGCGGCGTGCGCACGGTGCTCGACCAGGTCTTCACCTGCGTCGTCACCTGGCTGGCGCCGGTGCTCAGCTTTACCTGCGAGCAGGCCTGGCTGTCGCGCTACCCCGACGAAGCGGCCGCTACCGCGGCCCTGGACAGCGTGCATCTGCAGCTCTTTCCCGAGCTGCCCCCGGCCTGGCGTGACGACGCCGTGGCGGCGCGCTGGGCCAAGGTCCGCGAGGTGCGCCGCGTGATCACCGGGGCGCTCGAGGTCGAGCGCCAGGAAAAGCGCCTGGGCTCGAGCCTGCAGGCCCACCCGCTGATCTTCGCCGAGGCCCAATACCACGAAGCCGTGGCCGATCTCGACCTGGCCGAAATCGCCATCACCTCAGGCGCCACGCTGAGCACCGAGGCGGCACCGGCCGAGGCCTTTCGGCTGGTTGACGTGCCCGGCATCGCGGTGCTGCCCGAGGCCGCCGCCGGCGCCAAGTGCCAGCGCTGCTGGATGGTGCTGCCCGAGGTAGGCAAGGCCCAGCCCACAGAGCCTAACGACCTCTGTGGACGCTGCGCCGACGCCGTGGCGGCGCACCGGGCCGGTACCGCCGGCTGATGGGGCGGCGCCTGGGCCTGGCGCTGGCGCTGGCGGTGCTGGTGCTCGACCGGCTGAGCAAGTGGATCTTGATTGAGCAACTGGCCGACCCGAGAATTATCGAAGTAACCCCCTTCTTCAATCTGGTGATGGTCTGGAACCGCGGCATCTCGTTCGGGTTCCTGCAATCGGGCAGGCAATGGGCACCCTACCTGCTGGCGGCGCTGGCGCTGGGCGTCGCGCTGGTGTTGGCCGTCTGGCTGTGGCGCAGCCGGCGCCGCTTGACGGCGGCGGCGCTAGGTCTGGTCATCGGCGGGGCGCTGGGCAACGTCTGCGACCGCCTGGTTTGGCAGGCCGTGGCGGACTTTTTCGATTTTCACCTGATGGGCTACCACTGGCCGGCCTTCAACGTCGCCGACGCCGCCATCGTAGTGGGCGTCGCCGGTTTGCTCATGGATGGCTTGTTCGAACGGCGCGAAGAAGATAAACAGGGAACATGAAACTTCGATATGTTTTTCCGCCCCTCTTGGCCCTGCTGACGCTGGCTGCCTGCGGCGGCGTGCGCGACGAGCTCGGCCTGACCAAGAAGGCGCCCGACGAGTTCACCGTGGTGACCAAGGCGCCCTTGATCCGGCCGCCCGATTATTCCCTCAAGCCGCCACGTCCCGGGGCGCCCAGGCCGCAAGCCGTGCCGACGCGCGAGACCGCCCGCCAGGCGTTGCTGGGCAATACCGCTCCGGCCGCCAAAGGGGCCGGCCAACCGGCGGCCAATCGTAGCGAGCGCATCTTCCTCAAGCGCGCCGGGGTGGATGATGTGCAGCCCGGCATTCGCACCATCATCGACCGCGAAATGACCCAGGTGGCACAGCGCGGCGAAGGCTTCGCCGAACAGATCCTGTTCTGGCAGAAGAAGCAGCCCCCGGGCCAGGTGGTCGATGCCGGCAAGGAAGCCAAGCGCATCAAGGAGGCCCAAGCCAAGGGCCAGGCGCCGAGCGGCCAGGGCGTACCGGTGATCAAACGACGCAAGCGGGCGCTGCTGCAGGACGTCTTCTAAGGCGATTCACAGCGATCTGAACCGCCTCGTCACGCTGCCGTGATGACCGATGCCCTTTACGCCCTGGGGGGGTGGTAACTATCCTCATGGCCATGAACGCAATCAGTCTATTCCGCTTCGCGCCCCTGGCTCTGGCCCTGGCCACCGCCCTCGTGTTCGCCGGCCCGGCCGGGGCCGGACTATTCAATCCCACCACGTTTGCGCTGAAGAACGGCATGCAGGTGGTGATGATCCCCGACCATCGGGCGCCGGTGGTCACCCACATGGTCTGGTACAAGGTCGGCGCGGCCGACGAGCCGCCCGGCAAGTCGGGTGTCGCCCACCTCTTGGAACACCTCATGTTCAAGGGCACAGCCAAGCTGCCGGGCGGCGGCTTTTCCCAGACCGTGGCCCGCCTGGGCGGGCGCGAGAACGCCTTCACGGCGCACGATTACACCGGCTATTTCCAGACCGTGGCGGCCCACCGCCTGGCCACCGTCATGGAGCTCGAGGCCGACCGCATGGTCAACCTGGTGCTCAGCGAGGCCGACGTTAAGACCGAGCGCGAGGTGGTCATGGAGGAACGCCGCTCGCGCACCGACAACGATCCCGGCTCGCTACTCGGCGAACAAATCGCCGCCAGCCAGTACCTGGCCCATCCCTACCGGCTGCCGGTGATCGGCTGGGCCCACGAGGCCAGCCAACTTGTGCGGGCCGACGTGCTGGCCTTCTACGAAACCTGGTATGCACCCAACAACGCCATCCTGGTGGTCGCCGGCGACGTCACCGAGGCCACCTTGCGGCCGCTCGCCGAACGCACCTACGGCGCCCTGGCGGCCCAGTCCGTGCCACCCCGGCTGAGGCCCCAGGAGCCGCCGCAACGGGCGGCCCGGCGCGTGGTGCTGGAAGATGCCCGGGTGCGCCAGGCGAGCTTCAGCCGCAGCTATCTGGCGCCCAGCCGCACGGCCGGCGAGAGCCGCCATGCCGAAGCGCTGCAGGTGCTGGCCGACATCCTCGGCGGCGGCACCACCAGCCGTCTCTACCAGGCCCTGGTGGTGAAACAAAAACTGGCCTCGGGTGCCGGCGCCTACTACCGCGGCTCCACCATGGACCTGGCACGCTTCCACATCTACGCCAGCCCGACGCCGGGCGGCGCCCCGGGAAGCCAGGTTGCGGAGCTAGAGGCGGCGGCCGACCGGGTGCTCGCCGAGGTGCTGGAGAAAGGCGTCAGCGAAGCCGAGCTGGAACGCTCCAAGGCCGGCATGATCGCCGCCGCCACCTACGCCCGCGACAACGTGCGCCGGGCCGCGCGCTTCTTCGGCAGGGCCCTGGCCACGGGCCGCCGGGCCGCCGACGTCGAGGCCTGGCCCGAGCGCATCGCGGCGCTCGGCGTCGCCGATATCAACGCCGCCGCCCGTCACGTGCTCCGTCTCGAGCGCTCGGTCACCGGGCTGCTGTTGCCCAAACCGGCCAGTTAGTGCGCCTTGTAGCCACCCTCGCCGCCCTGCTGCTGGCCCTGCCGGCCGTCGCCGCGCCGATCCAAAAGCTCGAGACCAAGGGCGGCCTCGAGGCCTGGCTGGTCGAGGAGCCGAGCATCCCCATCATCGCGCTGGAACTGGCCTTTCGCGGCGGCGGCAGCGCCAGCAATCCGGCCGGGCGCGAAGGCCTGGCCAACCTGGTCTCCGGACTGCTCGACGAGGGCGCCGGCGAGATGAAGGCGCTGGCCTTCCAGACGCGCTTGGAGGAGTTGGCCATCAGCCTCAGCTTCGATAGCGGCAAGGATACCTTCCGGGTCAGCCTGCGAACCTTGTCCCAGCATCGCGACGAAGCCTTCCGGCTGCTCGGCCTGGCGCTCGGGGCGCCGCGTTTCGACGCCGCGCCACTAGAGCGCGTGCGCAACCAGATCCTGGCCGGCATCGAACGCCGGGCCGAGGATCCCGATGCCATCGCCGGCCTCACCTGGATCGCCAAGGCCTTCCCCGACCACGCTTACGGCCGCCCCGGCTCAGGCACCACGGAGAGCGTCAAGGCCATCGAGCGCCGCGACCTCGAGGGCTTCGTCAAGGACCGGCTGGCCCGCGACAACGTGCTGATTGCCGCCGTCGGCGACATCGCGCCCGGGGAATTGTCGCGGCTTTTGGATCTGACGCTGGGCGGCTTGCCGGCCCGGGCCGCGGCGCTGGCGCTGGCCCCCACCGGACTGCCCGCCGGCGGCTCGCTGACCGTGGTGCGCAAGGCCATACCCCAGAGCGTGGTATCCTTCGGCCTGCCCGGCATCATGCGCCACGACCCCGACTGGTACGCCGCCTATGTCATGAACTATGTGCTCGGCGGCGGCGGCTTCACTTCGCGCCTTTACCAGGAGGTGCGCGAAAAGCGCGGCCTGGCCTACTCGATCTACACCTACCTCTATCCCTACCAATACGCCGCCGCCTACCGGGGCGGCGTCGCCACGGCCAACGCCCGGGTGGCCCAATCGCTGGCTCTGGTGCGCAGCGAGCTCGATCGCCTGGCCGCCGATGGCATCAGCGATCAGGAGCTAAGCGATGCCAAGACCTTCCTCAACGGCTCCTTCCCGCTGCGCCTCGACAGCAACAGCAAGATCGCCGGTATCCTGATTTCCATGCAGCTTTACCGTCTGGGCATCGATTATCTCGAGAAACGCCCCGGCTACATCGCCGCCGTCAACGCCGCCGACATCCGCCGCGTGGCAAAACGGCTGCTGCGCAGCGACGACCTGATCGTCGTGGTGGTCGGCGACCCCGACGGCCTCGAAGACGACGGCAAGGCGGCCGACTGAGCGTGCCCTATCGCCAGCAGATCGACGACTGCTTTGCCGAAAGCATAGGTGCCGGCGGTTTGCCGAGGGCCGACTTCGAGGCCCTCGCCGGCCCAGCGGCGGCGGCCCTCTCGGCACTTGGCGAGGACATCGCAGCCGGCCGGCTGCCGGCCTTCGGCGTGGTCGGCGACGATGACGACCTGGTGCCGCTCGAGGAGCTGGCGGCTCGGCTGCGCGGGGATTTCCAGCGCCTGGTGGTGCTCGGCACCGGCGGCTCGAGCCTGGGCGGCCGGGCGCTGGCGGCACTGGCCGAGGGCTCTCGGCTTTGCTTTCTCGATAACCTCGATGCCGAGACCCTCGATGCCGTGCTGGCCGACAGCGCCGGCACCGCCTTCCTCGCCATCTCCAAGTCGGGGGGCACGGTGGAGACGCTGTGCCAATTGCTGGTCTGCCTGCGGGCAGTGCGCACATCGGCCGGCGAGGCGGAGCTCAAGCGCCGCTTCGTGCTGATCAGCGAACCCGGTGACAACCCCTTGCGGCAACTGGCAAGCCATTACGGGCTCTCCATCCTCGACCACGACCCCGGCATCGGCGGGCGCTATGCCGTACTCTCGCTGGTCGGCCTGCTGCCGGCGCTGGTGGCCGGCCTCGATGCCCGGGCCGTGCGGGCCGGCGCCCGGTCGGTGCTCGCCGAGGCCGTCACGGCAGCCCGGGGCACCGATCCGGCGGCCTCTGCCCCGGCCGCCGGGGCGGCCCTGGCGGTGGGACTGGCGCGGCGCGGCCGGACCTCCAGTGTGCTCATGCCCTATGCCGGCCGGCTGGCCGATTTTGCCGAATGGTACTGCCAGCTGTGGGCCGAAAGCCTGGGCAAAGGGGGACGGGGCACGACGCCCATCAAGGCGCTCGGGCCCTTGGACCAGCATAGCCAGCTGCAGCTTTACCTCGACGGCCCGGACGACAAGATGTTCACCCTGATCGGCGCCCGGAGCCGGGGCCGGGGCGCCGCCATCGATCCCTCGGCGCTGGGGGGCCGGCTCGACTATCTCTCGGGCCGTACCGTCGGCGACGTGGTGGCGGCCTCGTTTGACGGCACCGCGGCGACACTGGCCGGCCACGGCCGGCCTGTGCGCCGGCTGCATCTCGAGTTTCTCGACGAGCAGGCCATGGGGGCGCTGTTCATGCACTTCATGCTGGAAACCGTGGTGGCGGCACGGCTTTTGGACGTCGATCCGTTTGACCAGCCGGCCGTGGAAGACGGTAAGATAAGGACGCGCCAAATGCTCGGCGCCCAAAGGCCCGACGCCCAGTCGACGGAGGACGCTCCGGGATGACGCTACGCCGCCTGCCCGAGACCATCATCAATCGCATCGCCGCCGGCGAGGTGATCGAACGGCCGGCGGCGGCGCTCAAGGAGCTGGTGGAAAACGCCATCGATGCCGGCGCCCGCCACATCGACGTCACCATGGCGGGCGGCGGCCGGGTGGCGCTGGTGGTCAGCGACGACGGCTTCGGCATGACGGCGGAGGAACTCGAATTGGCCGTCAAACGCCATGCCACCTCGAAACTGCCCGACGACGATCTCGAACACATCGCCACGCTGGGCTTCCGTGGCGAGGCGCTGCCCTCGATCGCCGCCGTCAGCCGGCTGACCATCACCAGCCGCGCCCGCGGCGCCACCGAGGCCTGGTCGCTGGCGGTGGCCGGCGGTGAGGTGGCGGCGCCGCAACCGGCGGCCCAGACCGAGGGCACCCGGGTCGAAGTGCGCGATCTTTTCTATGCCACGCCGGCACGCCTCAAGTTCCTCAAGAGCGAGCGCACCGAGCTCGGCCACGCCGTCGACGCCGTCAAGCGCCTGGCCATGGCCCAGCCGGGCATTTCCTTTTCCCTGGCTGACGGCAGCCGCCAAGTCCTGCGCTATGCCGCGGCACCGCTCACGGGCCGGCTGGCCGATGCCGAATCCCGGCTCGAGCGCCTGGGCCAGGTGCTGGGGCGCAGCTTCCAGGACAACGCCGTGGCCGTGGCGGCCGAGCGGCCCGACATGCGGCTTTCCGGCTTTGCCGGCCTGCCAACGCTGAGCCGCGGCAACGCCCAGGCCCAGTACCTCTTCGTCAACGGCCGGCCGGTGCGCGACCGCCTGCTGCTGGGTGCCGTGCGCGGCGCCTATCAGGACCTGCTGGCGCGGGGCCGCCACCCCCAGGTGGCGCTGTTTCTCGACATCCAGACCGAACTGGTCGACGTCAACGTGCATCCCTCGAAGACCGAGGTGCGCTTTCGTGACGCCGGCCTGGTGCGGGGCCTGATCGTCGGCGCCCTCAAGGCGGCCCTGGCCGAGGCCGGGCAGCAAAGCGCCACGACGGTGGCGGCCGGCGCGCTCGGCGCCTTTCGGCCGGGCGCTGGCGGAGTCTATCAGATGCAAAGCCGTCCCGCTGCCGGCTTGCGCGAGACCGCTCTGGCCTACCAGACGCCGCTCGCCGCCGACTTTGCCCCGGCCGCCCGTAGCGATGCACCGCCCGAGCTGGGCGAGGCCGCCGGCGCGCCCGAGGAACTGGCCACCCACTACCCGCTGGGGGCGGCCCGGGGCCAGCTTCACGCCACCTACATCGTGGCCCAGAACGCCGACGGCATCGTGCTGGTGGACCAGCACGCGGCCCATGAACGCCTGATCTACGAGGGCATCAAGGCCGACCTCCTGGGTGACGGCGTGGCCAGTCAGGGCTTGTTGCTGCCCGAGGTGATCGAGCTCGACGAGGGCGAGGCGGCGCTGCTGGCGGAACGCGGGGAGGAGTTGGCTCAACTCGGCCTCGGCCTCGAGGCCTTCGGCCCGGGCGCCGTGGTGGTGCGCTCGACGCCGGCGCTGCTGGGCGAGGTCGAGGTCGGCGCCCTGATCCGCGACCTGGTCGACGATCTCAAGGAGCTCGACCAGACGGCGGTGTTGGCTGAGCGTTTGGCCGAGGTCTGCGGCACCCTGGCCTGCCATTCCAGCGTCCGCGCCGGGCGCCGCCTGGCGCTCGACGAGATGAACGCGCTGTTGCGCCAGATGGAGGCGACGCCCAACTCCGGCCAATGCACCCACGGCCGCCCGACCTATGTCGAGCTCAAGCTCGAAGACGTGGAAAAGCTATTCGGGCGGCGCTGAGGCCCGCAAAATCAGCAGCCGCGTGCCGCCGTAGCGGCGCTCGTCCAGCAACTCGAAAGCGGCCGGCACGGCGAAGCTCTCGCGGCTCGAAAGCTCGACGCAGGCGATGGCCCGGGCCAACCAGCCGCCGTTCCACAGCGCCTCCAGCGCGACTTCGCCGAGGTCCTGGCCATAGGGCGCATCGAGCAGCACCAGATCGGCCGGCAGCCCGGGCGCCGCCGGCACCGGGCCGGGCTGCGTGGCATCGCGCTGATAGACCGCCACCCGGTCGCTACCAAAGGCTTCGGCGTTCTGGCGCAACAGCGCCAGCGCGCGGCGGTCGTTCTCGATGAAGCTTACCTGCGCGGCGCCTCGCGACAGCGCCTCCAGGCCCAGCGCGCCGCTCCCGGCGAAGACGTCGAGCACCTTGGCGCCCTGTGGCAAACCCTCGCCGAAGCCGCCATGCGCGAGAATATTGAAAAGCGCTTCGCGCACCCGCTCCGAGGTCGGCCGCACCTCGCGCCCGGCCGGCGCCGCCAGCCGTCGTCCCTTGTGCTTGCCACCGACGATGCGCATGCCGGCCCTCTCCCCTCACCCCCCGCCCAGTTGCTCGCGCAGCACCTTGGCCGGCACCTCGCGCACCTCGCCGGCCCCCAGGTTACCCAGCTGGAAGGGGCCGTAGGCGATGCGGATGAGGCGGTTGACGCTGAAGCCGAGGTGCTCGAAGACGCGCCTGAGCTCGCGGTTGCGGCCCTCGGTCAGGCCTACCGAGAGCCAGGCGTTGGCACCTTGTTGGCGCTCAAGCCGGGCCTCGATGGGGCCGTAGCGCACGCCCTCGACCTCAATGCCGCCGGCCAGCCGGGCCAGCGCCGCCTCTTCGGGCCGACCATGCAGCCGCACCCGGTAGCGCCGCTTCCAGCCGGTGGCCGGCAGCTCCAGGCGCCGCGCCAGGCCGCCGTCGCTGGTCAGCAGCAAAAGCCCCTCCGAGGTCAGATCGAGACGCCCCACCGAAACCAGCCTGGGCAGACCCTCGGGCAGCGCATCGAAGACCGTGGGCCGGCCGCGCGGGTCGCGGTGCGTGGTGATCAGGCCCGCGGGCTTGTGGTAGCGCCAGAGCCGGCTCCGCCCGGCCGCCGGCAAGGGCTGGCCGTCGACCACAATGCGGGCCCCCTCGCCCACCACCAGGGCCGGGCTATCAAGCACCACGCCATCGACCTCGACCCGGCCGGCCGTGATCCAGCGTTCGGCCTCGCGGCGCGAACATAAACCGGCCCGGGCCAGGCGCTTGGCAATGCGTTGACCTTCTGCCATGGCGCTAGCCGGCGGCGATCAGGGCGGCAAAGAGCAGCGCGTCGCCGGGGTCGATGAGGTATTCGGGATGCCACTGGACGCCGAGACAAAAGCCGTAGCCCGGGTGCTCGATGGCCTCGATGACGCCGTCACTGCTGCGGGCGCTGACCACCACGCCGGGGCCCGCCTCGCCGGCCGCCTGGTGGTGGGCCGAATTGACCGCCATCCCTTCGCTGCCGACGATGGCGTGCAGCAGCGTGCCCGGCACCACGGCGACCTCGTGGCCGGCCTCGGTGCGGGGGTTGGGCTGCTCATGCGCCAGGGCGTTCTTGACGGCGTCGGGGATGTGCTGAATCAGCTCTCCGCCCAGGGCCACGTGCAAGAGCTGTTGGCCGCCGCAGATGCCAAAAAGAGGCAGGTCGCTCTCCAGCGCTGCCCGCGCAATGGCCAGTTCGAAGTCGGTGCGCCGGTCCTTGGTTTTGACCGTGGGATGGCGATCGGCGGCTCCGAAGTGGGCCGGATCGAGGTCGAAATCACCGCCGGTGACGATCAGGCCGTCGAGGCGCTCGAGATATTCGGCTGCCAGCGCGGTCTCGTGGGGCAGGAAAAATGGCAGGCCGCCGGCTGCGCTGACGCAGTCGGCGTAGTTCTGCCGCGAGGCGTACCAGGGAAGCTTGGCGTAGCCGCCGGGTTCTTCCGAATCCAGGGTGAGGCCGATCAGCGGACGTGCCATGGGCCGATTCTAGCCCGCATTTCTCACCGGGTCACGGCCTGCGTCGCCCCCAGGTGATGCGATCCGGAAGGAAAAGGTCGATGAGCGTAGTGGGACTACGCTCTTCGACCTTTTCCGTAGCGGGCGCGCGGCTGGGGGTGACCCTTCGGGCGGCGCTGTCGCACCGACAGGGTGTGTCGCGCTGCTTGCCCGATGTCCCACATCGCGCGGCGCAGCGCTCCTACCCTGTCGGCGCGACAGCGCCGCGCAGGCCATGACCCGGTGAAAAATGCGGGCTAGGCCGACGGCCCAGGCCCGGCAATCAAATCCATACCCCTTGACCCCTTCCACCCGGACCGGCAGGTTGCCGCCATGACCGAGCCTTCCCCCATGACCCTGGCGCTGGACCAGGCCGAGCGTGCGGCGGCGCGGGGCGAAGTGCCGGTGGGCGCCGTGGTGGTGGCCGGCGGCGAGGTCGTGGCGGCGGCCGGCAACCGGGTGATAGAGCTGCGTGACCCCACGGCCCACGCCGAGATGCTGGCCATCCGGGCGGCGGCGGCGGCGCTGGCCAACGAACGCCTGGTCGATTGCGACCTTTACGTTACCCTCGAGCCCTGCCCCATGTGCGCCCAGGCCATCTCGCTGGCCCGGCTCCGCCGCCTCTATTTCGGCGCCGCCGATGCCAAGGGCGGCGGCGTCGACCACGGGCCCAGGATTTTCAGCCAACCCAGTTCCCACCACCGGCCCGAGGTCGTGGGCGGCATCGAGGAGAAGCGCGCCGGCCAACTCTTGCGGGACTTTTTCCGCCAAAGGCGCTAGAATCCGTCCGCGGCGGGGGGCGCCTTGAGCCACCGCCGTCATTCGTTATTGCCCAATTCAAAACAGGTAGAGAAAAGATGGACTTCGAGTATTCCGATCGCGTCAAGGAGCTGCAGGACAGGATTAGCGCCTTCATGGAGGCCCACATCTATCCCGCCGAGCCGGTCTACGCCCAGCAGGTCGACGAGGGCGACCGCTGGGTGCATCCGGTTATCATCGACGAGCTCAAGGCCAAGGCCCGCGCAGAGGGGCTGTGGAACCTGTTCCTGCCTGAATCGGAGCGCGGCTTCGGGCTCACGAACCTGGAATACGCGCCCTTGTGCGAGATCATGGGACGATCGCCCTTCGCGCCCGAGGTCTTCAACTGTTCGGCCCCCGACACCGGCAACATGGAAGTGCTGGAGCGCTACGGCGCGGACGAGCACAAGAAAGAGTGGCTGGAGCCGCTGCTGGCCGGCGAGATCCGCTCGGCCTTCGCCATGACCGAGCCCATGGTGGCCTCGTCGGACGCCACCAACATCGAATCCTCGATCGTCCGCGACGGCGACGAATACGTCATCAACGGCCGCAAGTGGTGGACTTCGGGGGCTCCCGATCCACGCTGCAAGATCCTCATCTTCATGGGCAAGACCGATCCCTCGGCCGACAAGTACCGCCAGCAGTCGATGATCCTGGTGCCCATGGACACGCCCGGCGTCAAGGTGCTGCGTGCGCTGCCGGTGTTCGGCTACGACGACGCGCCCCACGGCCATGCCGAGGTCCTGTTCGAGGACGTCCGCGTGCCAGCCTCGAACATTCTCTTGGGCGAGGGCCGCGGCTTCGAGATCGCCCAGGGCCGCCTCGGCCCGGGCCGCATCCATCACTGCATGCGCCTGGTCGGTGTGGCCGAGCGGGCGCTCGAGGTGATGTGCCGGCGCGCCCAGGAACGCGTCGCCTTCGGCGGCCCGCTGACCGACCAGGGCGTGGTGCGGCGCCAGATCGCCGACAGCCGCATGGAAATCGACCAGTCGCGCCTGATGACGCTTTATGCCGCCTGGAAGATGGATACCGTGGGCAACAAGGAGGCACGCAAGGAGATCGCCGCCATCAAGGTGATCGCCCCCAACATGACGTGTCGGGTGGTCGACCGGGCCATCCAGATCCACGGCGCCGCCGGCGTCTCCAACGACTTCGGCCTGGCCAAGGCCTACGCCTCATCGCGCACGCTGCGCCTGGCCGACGGCCCGGACGAGGTGCACGCCAACCAGATCGGCCGCCTCGAGCTCAAGCAGTACGGCTGGCCGGCCAACAAGTAGTCGCGCCATGGACTTCGAATATTCCGAACGGGTCGTCGAACTGCAGGCCCAGCTCACGGCCTTCATGGACGAGCACGTCTACCCGGCCGAGCCGGTCTATGACGCCCAAGTCGGGGAAGGCGAGCGCTGGGCCCAGCCGGCGGTGATGGAGGAACTCAAAGCGACGGCCCGCGAGGCCGGCCTTTGGAACATGTTCCTGCCCGAATCGGAGGTCGGCGCCGGACTTTCGAACCTGGAATACGCACCCTTGTGCGAGATCATGGGGCGCTCGATGATTGCCCCCGAGGTCTTCAACTGTTCCGCTCCCGACACCGGCAACATGGAGGTGCTGGAGCGCTACGGCAGCGACGAGCACAAGGAGCGCTGGCTGAAGCCGCTGCTGGCCGGCGAAATCCGCTCGGGCTTCGCCATGACCGAGCCCCAGGTGGCGTCCTCGGACGCCACCAACATCGAGGCAACGATCCTGCGCGATGGCGACGACTACGTCATCAACGGGCGCAAGTGGTGGACTTCGGGGGCGCCGCATCCGCACTGCCGGATCCTCATCTTCATGGGCAAGACCGATCCCAAAGCCCACAAGTACAGCCAGCAATCGATGATCCTGGTACCGCTGCAGACGCCGGGCGTCAGCGTGGTGCGGCCGCTGGAATTGTTCGGCTACGACCACGCGCCGCACGGCCACGCCGAGGTCGATTTCTCGGACGTCCGCGTGCCGGCCACGAATATCCTCTTGGGCGAGAGCCGCGGTTTCGAGATCGCCCAGGGCCGCCTGGGGCCGGGCCGCATTCACCACTGCATGCGCATGATCGGCCAGTCCGAACGCGCCCTGGAGATGATGTGCCGCCGCGCCCAGGAACGCATAGCCTTCGGCGGCCCGCTGGCCGACCAGGGCCTGGTGCGGCGCCAGATCGCCGACTGCCGCATGGCCATCGACCAGACCCGGCTGCTCACCCTCCACGCCGCCTGGAAGATGGACACCGTGGGCAACAAGGCGGCCCGGGCCGAGATCGCCATGATCAAGGTGGTGGCGCCCAACATGACCTGTCAGGTGGTTGATACCGCCATGCAGGTGCACGGCGCCGCCGGGGTCAGCGAGGACTTCGGCCTGGCGCATTCCTACGCCATCGCCCGCATGCTGCGCATCGGCGACGGCCCCGACGAGGTCCACGCCGACCAAGTCGGGCGGCTGGAGCTGCGCAAGTACAACTGAGCTGGGTGGCCGGCGCCCCCCACCCTCAGCCTCCCCCACAAGGGGGGAGGGAGACGCGATTCGCTCCGCTCTCCTCTCAACTTTCTTCCCCCTCCCCCTTGATGGGGGAGGGAGGGGTGGGGGTGTGTGTTTTTGTTGTCCGGGGGCAAAAAGTAGGGACAGGCACCATTTTTTGACGATCAAACCCCTGCTGCTAACTCCTTGATTATCCAGGAAAAATGGCGAAAAAATTGGAGACAGGGACCACTTTTTGCGACCGCTCCGGAGAGGGCTCGCAGACGACCGGGTCAAGTGGCCCAGCGAACAAAGTGAGTGGCTGCTTGAGGCGGCGACGGCTCCCAAAGCTGGTTTGCGACCGGAAGCCATGGTTCCGGTCTGCCCCGCGGCGAGCGGCTTATTTTATTGCTCTTGTCCGGTCCCCCCGCCGCTTACGCCAAACCCCGCTCGATGACGGTCCGCCAGGCCAACTCGGCCAGGGGGCGAGCCACGGCGGCGGTTTGCGAGGCATGCACGCTGGATGCCGTGCCGATCTTCTCGCGCACCAAAATACCGTGGGCGATGGCGGCCAGTTTGAACATGTTGAAGATGGAATAGACGTCGAAGTCGGCGATGCCGTCGCGGCCGGTGCGCCGGCAGTAGGCTTCGATGTAGCTCTCCTCGTCGGGAACGCCCAGGGCCTCCAGGTCGATGCCCCGAAGGCCGCGGTGCAGCTCCTGGGGGATGCGCCACTGCATGGTGTGGTAGGCGAAGTCGGCCAGCGGGTCGCCCAGGGTCGCCAGCTCCCAGTCCAAAATGGCCAGCACCCGGGGCTCGCTGGGATGGAAGATCATGTTGTCGAGGCGATAATCGCCGTGCACCACCGAGGTCTCGTCGTGCTCGGGCAGGCGTTCCTCGATCCAGGTGATCAGCTTGTCCATCTCGGGGATGCGTTCGTAGACCGATTCTTGGTACTGCCGCCCCCAGCGGCTGGTCTGGCGCGCCACGTAGTTGCCCGGCTTGCCGAAGCCCTCGAGGCCGACGGCCTGGTAGTCGACCGAGTGCAGCTTGGCCATGGTCTCGTTCATGGCGTCGTAGATCTCGAAGCGCTCGGGTTTCGACATGCCGGGCAGCAGGCTCTCCCAGAACACCCGACCTTCGACGCATTCCATGACGTAGAAGGGCGTGCCCAGGACTTCGGGGTCTTCGCACAGCGCGTAGGTCCGGGGCACCGGCACGTCGGTCGGGCCCAGCGCCGTGATCACCCGGTATTCGCGCTCGACGGCATGGGCCGAGGGCTGCAGCTTGCCCGGCGGCTTGCGCCGGATGACCCAGGCCTTGCCTCCGGCCGTGACCTTGTAGGAGGGGTTCGACTGGCCGCCCTTGAACTGCATCACCTCGGCCCGGCCGGAGAAATCCTCGACCTGCTCCTCGAAGTAGCGCTGCACCAGGGCGGCGTCGAGTTCGAGGCCCTCGCGCATGGGCTCGGTGCCGGAAAACTGCTGGCTGCGGTCGGTCTCCTCCACGGGATACTCCTTGCTCTCTCTAACCCTCGAGGGCCCGCCAGCCGATGTCGCGGCGGCAGAAGCCCTCCGGCCAGTCGATCACGTCGGCCGCCTCGTAGGCCCGGGCCTGGGCCTCGCGCACGCCGTCCCCCAGCGCCGTCACCCCCAGCACGCGGCCGCCGCTGGCCGTGATGGCGCCGTCCCGGCGCTGGGTACCGGCATGGAAGATGGTCACGCCGTCGAGCTCGCCGGCGGCCTCGAGGTTCTCGATGACGCTGCCCTTGCGGTAGTCGCCGGGATAGCCCTGGGTCGCCATGACCACGGTCAGCGCCGTTTCGGGTCGCCATTTGAGCTCGACCTCGCCAAGCCGGCCCTCGGCCGCGGCCAGCAGCGCCGGCAAGAGGTCGCTCTGCAGCCGGGGAATCAGTACCTGGCATTCGGGATCGCCGAAGCGGACGTTGTATTCGAGAAGCTTGGGCCGGCCGCCACTGATCATCAGTCCGGCGTACAACAGGCCGCGGTAGGGCCGGCCCTCGGCTGCCATGGCCGCCACCGTGGGCTCGACGATTTCGCCGAGGATGCGACGCTCGAGTTCGGGCGTCACCACGGGAGCCGGCGAGTAGGCGCCCATGCCGCCGGTGTTGGCGCCGGTATCGCCCTCGCCCACCGCCTTGTGATCCTGGGCCGAAGCCAGCGGCAGCACGGTCTCGCCATCGACCAGGGCGAAGAAGCTGGCTTCCTCGCCTTCCAGGAACTCTTCCACGACGAGCTCGTTGCCGGCGGCGCCGAAGCGCCCGTCGAGGATCTCGGCTGCCGCCGCCAACGCTTCTTCGACGCTCTCTGCAATGATCACGCCCTTGCCGGCGGCCAGGCCGTTGGCCTTGACCACGATGGGGGCGCCGTGCGCCCGAATGTAGGCGCTGGCGCTTTCCAAGTCGGCACAGCGCAGGTAGGTGGCCGAGGGAATGCCGTGGCGGGCGCAGAGGTCCTTGGTGAAGCCCTTCGAGCCCTCCAGGGCGGCGGCCGCGGCGCTGGGCCCGAAGGCCTTGATGCCTGCTGCCTCCAGGCGCTCGACCAGGCCGCCGACCAGCGGTGCCTCGGGGCCGACGACGACGAATTCTATGCTTTCGGCGCGACAGAGACCGATCAGGCCGTCGAAATCCATGGCATCGACGTCGACGCAGCGGGCCTGGTCGGCGATGCCGCCGTTGCCCGGGGCGCAAAAAAGCCGCTCGACGCCTGGCGAACGCGCGAGCGCCCAGACCAGGGCGTGTTCGCGGCCACCGGAGCCGACGACGAGAACGTTGATGGGCGTTGACATTCGTCCCTGTAGCCTCCCACTGGCCGGCGCTATGACCTTCCGGCCCAGCGATACCTTTTGTATCATAGCGCCTCTGCGAGGCAAGAGTATGACGGCAGCGAACGAAACACCCGCCAAGGCGGCCCCAAACGTACCCGAGTATTCGGTGAGCGAGATCTCGACGGCGCTCAAGCGCTCGGTGGAGCGGGCCTTCGAGCGGGTGCGGGTGCGGGGCGAGATCTCGGGCTTCAAGCGGGCCGCCTCGGGGCATCTTTACATGAGCCTCAAGGACGATAGCGCCGTGCTCGACGCGGTCTGCTGGCGCGGCACCGCCGGCCGCCTGGCGCTGGCCCCCGAAGACGGCCTCGAGATCATCGCCAGCGGCAAGCTGACCACCTATGCCCAGCGCTCGCGCTACCAGCTCGTCATCGACAGCATCGAGCTGGCCGGCGAGGGGGCGCTCTTGAAGCTTCTCGAAGAGCGCCGCAAGAAGCTCGCCGCCGAAGGCCTGTTCGAAGACGAGCGAAAACAAAACCTGCCTTTCCTGCCCGAGGTCATCGGCGTGGTCTCGTCGCCCACGGGCGCCGTCATCCGCGACATCCTGCATCGCCTGCGCGAACGCTTTCCCCGCCACGTGCTGCTCTGGCCGGTGCTGGTCCAGGGCGACGGCGCGGCCGAACAAATCGCCGCCGCCATCGCCGGCTTCGACGGCCTGGCGGCCGGCGGTACGGTACCCCGGCCCGACCTGGTTATCGTCGCGCGGGGCGGCGGCAGCGTCGAGGACCTGTGGGCCTTCAACGAGGAAATCGTGGTGCGGGCCGCGGCGGCCTGCTCGATCCCGTTGATTTCGGCCGTGGGCCACGAGACCGACACCACGCTGATCGATTTCGCCGCCGACCGCCGGGCGCCGACGCCGACGGCGGCGGCCGAGATGGCGGTGCCGGTGCGGGCCGATCTGGATTATGGGCTTAAGGACCTGGACCGCCGCCTCTATGGGGCGCTGAAGCGCAGCCTGGAAGAGCGCGAGGTGCGGCTCAAGGGCCTGGCCCGGGGCTTGCGCGGCCCGCGCGAGCTGATCGAACTGGCGGTGCAGCGCCTCGACGAACAGGCCGAGCGCTTGTCGCGGGCCTGGCGCCAGGGCCTCGACGAGCGCCGCCACCGGCTGGCCCGGGCCACGGCCGGACTGCGGCCGGCGCTGCTGGGCCGGCACCTGGCCGAGCAGGGCCGCGCCATCGAGAGCCTGAAGCACCGCCTGGCCCTGGCCTGGCGACGCCGACAGGACCAGCACCAGAGCCGACTAGAGGCAGCCGAACGGCTGCTCGCCAGCCTCAGCCACCAGAGCGTGCTGGCCCGGGGCTTCGCCCTGGTGCACGGCGAGGGCGGACTGGTCACCTCGGCCGGCGCGCTGCGCTCGGGCCAGGCGCTGGAGCTCGAATTCCACGATGGCCGCCAGGCCGCCGTTGCCGGCGGCCGGCCGGGGCGGCTGGCGCGGCCGGCGCGGCGAAAAAAATCCGGTCCCCCAGACGGCCAGGGCGAGCTATTGTGAGCCTCTAAGGGAAGGATTTTGGCTGTGCACAAACCCATGCAGCAGGCCGAGCTGCGCTACGATTCCGGTGCCTACCAGGTGCTCAAGCCGGGGCACTACGTGGTCTGTGCCGTCAGCGGCCGGCAGATCATGCTCGAAGACCTGCGCTATTGGAGCGCCGAGTTGCAGGAGGCCTACGCCGACGCCGTGATCGCCACCCGGCGCCACGAGGAACGCCAGGGCCAGCCGGAGGAGCCGACCTGATTCGTGCCCTGGCGGTCGCCCTCGGGCTGTGGCTGGCGACCACCGCGGCCGCGGCCCAGGAGCTGCGGCTCGAAGGCGAGGCAATCCAGGGCGGGCTGATGCGGGGCCAAGCGCCGCCGGGCACGGAGGTCCGGCTCGACGACCGGGCCATCCGGGTGGCCGAGGACGGCCTCTTCGTCTTCGGCTTCGGCCGCGACGCCAAGCCCGATCATCGCCTGGTGGCGCGCCTGCCCGACGGCAGCCTCTGGGATCGCGCCCTCGAGGTGGCCAAACGTTCCTACGCCATCCAGCGCATAGACGGCCTGGCGCCGCGCATGGTGACGCCCTCGGCTGCGGCGCTGGTACGAATCCGGCGCGAAAACGCCTGGATCGCCGCCGCCCGAAAGCTTGATTCGCCCGAGCCCCACTTCGCCGCCGGCTTCGCCTGGCCGCTTCTGGGCACCATCACCGGCGTCTTCGGCAGCCAACGCATTCTTAACGGCGAGCCCCGCCGGCCCCACTACGGCGTCGACATCGCCGGCCCCCGCGGCCGGCCGGTGCTGAGCCCGGCCGCCGGCGATGTGGCGCTGGCCGAGGCCGATCTCTACTACACCGGCGGCACCATCATCATCGACCACGGATTCGGCCTGACCTCGGTGCTCTCGCATCTCAGCGCCGTGCTGGTGGCCGTGGGCCAGAGCGTGGCCCAGGGCCAGCTCGTGGGCCGCCTGGGAGCCACTGGCCGGGCCACCGGCCCCCACCTGGATTGGCGCGTCAACTGGTTTGCCGAGCGCCTCGACCCGGCCCGCCTGGTGCCGCCCATGCCCAAACCTGAGGACGGTTAGGGCAAGGCCTCAATCCGGCCAGCGGCGGTGCAGCCAGAACCACTGTTCGGGACGGGCGCGGATCCAGGCCTCGAGGCGGGCGTGGATGCGGGCCATGGTAGCCGCCACGTCGGCTTCGCGCTCTCCTGTCTCAACCAACTCCAGCGGCGGCTCGATGGTGATGCGGAAGCGGGCGCCGCCCAGGCGTTCGACCCGGGACGGGATCAGCGGACAGCCGTAGCGCAGCGCCAGCTCGGCCGCCGCCGGGGCGGTCATGGCCGGGCGGCCGAAGAAGTCGACGGCGATGCCGTCGTTCTGTTTCTGGTCGACCACCAGCGCCACCGCCCGGCCCCGGCGCAAGGCACCGATCAGGCCGCGGGCGCCGGCGCCGCCCTTGGCCAGGTGCTCGCCGCCGGTGCTGTCGCGCACGGCCTGGATCAGGGCGTCGGCGTAGGGGTTGTTGGCTTTGCGATAGACGCTGATCAGGGCCAGCGGACGCTGGAGCGCCACCAACGGCAAGAGCTCCCAGTTGCCCAGATGGCCCGAGAAGAAGATGGCGCCGGCCTCGCTTTGGCCGGCCAGGTCGACGTTCTCGGCGCCCACCACCTCGATGCGGCGGACGCCATCGGGGTCGGCCTGGTAGCAGCGCAAGCGGGCCAGGTGGGGGAATTCCGCGGCCACCCGGCCGAGATTGTCCCACATGCCGCCGACGATGGCCTCGATGCGGCCTGGCTCCAAGTCGGGAAAGGCCCGGCCGAGATTGCGCCGGGCCCGCTTGCTGAGCCCCAGGCGCGGCCCCAGGCCCCGCCCCAGCCAACCGCCCAAAGCCGAGGCCCGGTCGAGCGGCAGGCGGCCGAAAAACCAGAGCGCCAGCCTGAGCAGTAGCGCTTCCAGGCGGTGGCGCGGATCTCGGATCATGACGCCGCCACAGGGCCAAGATCCGCCAAGACGCCGTCGAGCAGCGCCTCCAGCGCCGCCTCGTCGGCGAAGACGATGCCCACCTCGACCACCTCGACCATGGCCCGGGCCTCGGGCGGCAGGCGCACCGCGTCCTTGGCCGTGGTCACCGGCCGGGCGCCCTTGGCGGCGGCCTCCTCGACGATGCGCATGATGGTGTCGGGATGGTAGGGCCGATGATCGGCGAAGGCGTGGCGGCCGACGATCCGGCAGCCCAGTTCCTCCAGCGTGGCGAAGAACTTCCGCGGCCGGGCGATACCGGCAAAGGCCACGACGGCGCTCTCGGCCAGCGGCAGGGCCGAGATGCTGGGCTCCAGCCGGGCCCGCAGCAGCGGCCGGTCGGGCGCCAAGAGCGTGATCTCGGCAGCCAGCCCAGGCAGTGCCTCGGGCCCCTCGATCAGCACCACGGCGTCGGCCCGGGCCAGGCCCACGGCGGCCGGCTCACGCAAGGGCCCGGCCGGCATGACGCGGCCGTTGCCGAAGCCGTAGGCGGCGTCGACGACGACCAGCGAAAGATCTTTTTGTAGTCCCGGGTTCTGGTGGCCGTCATCCATCACCACCAGCTCGGCCCCGGCCGCCACCGCCGCCCGAGCCCCGGCGGCGCGGTGGCGGGCCACCCAGGTCGGTGCCCGGGCCGCCAGCAGCAACGGCTCATCGCCCACCAGGGCGGCGTCGTGGCGCGCCGCATCGACTTGCACCGGGCCGCGCAGGCGGCCGCCGTAGCCGCGGCTGAGAAAATGCGGCTTGCAGCCCCGGGCAGCCAGGCGGGCGGCCAGACCCAGCGCCGTCGGCGTCTTGCCGGCACCGCCGCTGACGATGTTGCCGACGCAGATCACCGGCACCGCCACGCTCTGGGGCCTGGCCAGGGCGCGCCGCAGGCGGCCGAGGCCGTCGTAGAGGCTGGCCAAGGGCGCCAGCAAAAGCGGCGCCGCGGTGGCCCAAGGACCTTCTCCCTGCCAGAATTCCGGTGCCTTCATGGCGCTGCCCCCGGTGTCTTCGGCATCCAGGGTCCCAACGCCGCCACGACGCCGTCGAGAATGTCGGCGTGGCCTTCGCCCGTCCCGCCGCTAACCCTGAGCCCGGCGGCGGCGTGGCGTTCGCGGAGACCGGCATCGATCAGCAGGGCGGCCACCTCGCGGCCCAGCTCGCCGCCGTCCCGCACCATGGTGCTGGCCCCAGCGGCGGCCAGGTCGGCGGCCGCGACGCGGAAGTTCTCGACGTCGGGGCCGTGGATGACGGCGGCCCCCAGGCGGGCCGGCTCGAGCAGGTTCTGGCAGCCCCTGGGCGTCAACGAGCCGCCCACGAAGACGATTTCCGAGAGTCGATAAAAAAGGCCGAGCTCGCCCAGCGTGTCGGCCAGGTAAATCTCGGTCGCCGGCTCGATGCGCTGGCCGGTCGAGCGCTGCGCCAGCTTCAGGCCGCCGGCCGTCAGGGCCGCGGCCAGCTCGTCCCCGCGTTCGGGATGGCGCGGCACGATGATGGTCAAAAGGCCCGGGTGGGCGGCGGCCAGGTCGCCATGCACCCGGGCGGCGATGGCTTCCTCGCCGTCATGGGTGCTGGCGGCCAACCACAAGGGCCGGCCGGCAGTGGCGGCGCGCAAACGCTGCAGCTCAGCCGCCTCGGCGGGCAAGGGCTCGGCCGCCTGCTTGAGGCTGCCGCTGACCTCGACCTTGGTGGCCCCCAGGGCGCGCAGGCGCTCGGCTTGCTCCTGGTCCTGGGCCAGACAAAGCGCGAAGCCGCCCAGCAGCGGCCCGATCAGGCCGGGCAGGCGCTGCCAGCGGCGAAACGAGCGGCGCGACATGCGGGCGTTGATCAGTACCGTGACGATGCCACGGGCGCGGCTCTGGCCCAGCAGGTTGGGCCACAGCTCGGATTCCACCCAGAGCGCCAGGTCGGGCCGCCAGTGGTCGAGAAAACGGCCCACCCAGTCCGGCCGGTCGGCCGGCACGAATTGGTGGATGGCACGCGGCGGCAGGCGATCGGCGGCCAGCCGGGCCGAGGTCACGGTGCCGCTGGTGACCAGCAGCGTGAGCTCGGCGCGCTGCTCGAGCAGGCACCGCATCAAGGGTAGCGCCGAGGTCAGCTCGCCCACCGATGCGGTGTGGATCCAGATCAGCGGCCCCTCGGGCCGCGGCCGCGAGGCTCGGCCCTGGCGCTCGGCGAAGCGCTCCGGGTCCTCCTTGCCGCGCCGCCGGCGCCCCCTGAGATAGAGCGCGATCAGCGGCCCCAGCGCGATGGTCAGGCCGCGATAGAGCCCGGGCGTCATGCCGGATCCGCCGTCACAGGGGTGACACCGCAGCGCCGGTCGGCTTCATCCGAGAGCGCCGTCAAGCTCTCTTCGATCTCCAGCCGTAGCGCCGCCTGGGCCGCGGCGTCGGCCTCGCGGGGCACAGTGATGGGCTGGCCCCAGACGAAGACGCCGCGACTGAAGGGCAGGCCCACGATCATGCGGTCCCAGGAGCCCATGAGGCGGCGGCGGCTGATGCCGATGGCGGCCGGAATCACCGGTACGCCGGCCAACCGGGCCAGCGAAACCACACCCTCGCTGGCCCGCATGCGCGGCCCATGCGGCCCGTCGGGGGTGATGCCGATGCAGCTTCCGTCCTGCAGCGCCTTGACCATGGTGCGCAGCGCCTGGCTGCCCTGGCGGCGGCTCGATCCGCGCACCGTCTGGAAGCCGAAATGGCCGATGGTGCGGGCGATCAGCTCGCCGTCGCGGTGCTGCGAGATCAGCATGTGGACGGGCACGCCGCGCGGCCAGCCAAAGGGCGCCAGCAGCAGGCGGCCGTGCCAGAAGGCCACGATGAAGGGCTCGCGGCGCTGCCAGAAGGCGGCCGGTATCTCGCCGCCGAAGGTCTGCCAGCGGCTGCACCGGTAGACCAAGCGCATGTAGCCAGCGGCCACGAAGCACAGCACCGCCCGCACCCGGGGATTGGCAAGAAGGCGCTTGTCGAGGCGCACGGCCGGGCGGACGCTGCCGGGTGCCGCGGCCCTCAGGCCCGCGCTCCGACAGGGGTTGTAATGTCGGTTATGGAGGCGGAAGCGCTCTCCTGCTGGCGGTAGAGCCCGGCGTAGGTGCCGCCGCGCGCCATCAGCTCGGCGTGGCTGCCCGATTCGACGATGCCGCCCTGGTCCATGACGTGGATGACATCGGCCTCGATCACCGTCGACAGGCGGTGGGCGACGATGAGCGTGGTGCGGCCTTGCATCAGGGTGCCCAGCGCGGCCTGGACCTGGCGTTCGGATTCGGCGTCCAGCGCCGAGGTGGCCTCGTCGAGCAGCAGGATGGGCGCATCCTTGAGCATGGCCCGGGCGATGGCGATGCGCTGGCGCTGGCCGCCGGAAAGGCGGCTGCCGGATTCGCCGACCATGGTGTCGAAGCCCTGCGGCAGCTCGGCGATGAAGTCGGCCGCCGCCGCCGCCCGGGCCGCCGCCTCGATGGCGGCATCGTCGGCGCCGGGGCGGCCGTAGGCGATGTTGGCCCGCACCGTGTCGTCAAACAGCGTCGCTTCCTGGCTGACCAGGCCGATGGCGGCGCGCAGGCTGGCCAGGCCGACCTGGCTTACCTCCTGGCCGTCGATTTGCAGGCGTCCGGCGCCGATGTCGTAAAAGCGCGGGATCAGGTTCAGCACCGTCGACTTGCCGGCCCCCGAGGCTCCGACCAGCGCCACGGTGCGCCCGGCCGGCACCTCGAAGCTGACGCCGCCCAGGGCCGGGCGGTCCTGGCCATAGGCGAAGCTCACGTCCTCGAAACGGATGCCGCCCTCGGCCACCTCGAGAGCCGGCGCGCCGAGGCGTTCGCGGATCTCGGGCTCGACGTCGAACATGGCGAAGATGCGCTGGGCCGCCGCCAGTCCCTCCTGCAGGGCGGCATTCAGGTTGGCCAGGCTCTTGAGCGGCTGGTAGGCCATGATCAGCGCCGCCATGAAGGAAAAGAAGATGCCCGGCGTGGTCTCGCCGGCCATCACCCGGCTGCCGCCATAGTAGATCACCGCGGCCACGGCGATACCGCCCAGCGTCTCCATCAGCGGCGTTGCCGCGGCCCGCGCCTTGACCACCTTGAGCACGGCCCGCAGGCGCTCCTCGACGGCCTGGCCGGCGCGCCCGGTCTCGTAGGCCTCCATGCCGTAGGCCTTGACGTGGCGGGCGCCCTGCAGGGTCTCGCTGAGCAGCGCCGCAAAGCGGCCGGTGCGTTCCTGGGTAGCGGTCGAGGCCTTGCGCATGCGCCGGCCCAGGTTGCGCACCGGGATTATGGCCAGGGGAAAGACCACGAAGCTGACGGCGGCCAGGCGCCAATCCTGGTAGAACATCAAGGCCACCAGGAAGACCAAGGTCAGGCTGTCCTTGACCATGCCGGTCAGCGTCCGCGCCACGGCGTCGCGCAAGAGGTTGGCGTCGTTGAGGAAGTTCGACACCAGCCGCCCCGAGGCCGTGTTCTGGAAGTAGGCCAGATCGGCCCGCATCAGGTGGGCGTAAAGCGCCAACTGGATCTCGGCGATGATGCGCTGGCCGATGGCGCCCATCAGATAGCCCTGGACGAAGGTGGCGCCGCCCTTGATCAGGGCCAGCCCCAGCACCGCCAGCGGAACCAGCAGCAAAAGCTCGCGGTTGCCGGCCAGGAAGATCTCGTCCATCACCGGCTGCAAGAGCCAGGCGTTGGCCGCCGTGGCGGCCGCCGCCACGACCATGCACAAGGCGGCAAAGACGATGGGGCCGAGATGGCGCCGGATGTGCTCGCGCCAAAGCCGGGCCACCAGGCTGGCGCTGGTCTGCGGCTGCTGGGCTGCCTGGCTGCTCAAGGGGCCAACCCTGGGTCGCTGAGGGTGAAGATCTCCTGGGCTTGGCCCACGCCGCGCAGCTGGTGGTGGCCCAGCGAGACGATCTGGTTTCCGAAGCAACGCTCGAACTCGCTCGAGATGAGGATGTCGTGGCCCAGCTCGCGGCTCAGTCCCTCGATGCGGGCGGCCTCGTTGGCGGCGCTGCCGATGACCGTGAATTCGAGCCGTTCGGGCACGCCGATGTTGCCGTACATGACGTCACCGACGTGTAGCGCCAGGCCATAGCCAATCGGTTCTTGGCCCCGGCCCTGGCGTTTCAGGTTGACCCTTTCAAGGCGGGCGCGGGCATCGCGAGCAGCGTCGAGCGAGCGCATGCAGGTGCCTTCGAGCGGCGTACAGGCCTGGTCCAGTGGGTGATCGGCACCGTCGATGGCAAAGATCGCCAGCGCCGCGTCGCCGATGAAGCGCAAGACCTCGCCGCCATGATCCATCACGGCACCGGCCATGCAGGCGAAGAAATCGTTGAGCAGCCCGAGAAATTCCTCCATCGGCAGGGTTTCCGCCAAAGCAGTCGAATCGCGCAGGTCGCAAAACCAGATCACGGCGTGGATCCTTTCACCGTCGCCCAGCTTGACCAGGCCGTCCAGCACGCGCGAGCCGGCCTGACGGCCGACGTAGGTTTCCATCAGGGTGCGGGCGGTGCGCCTCAGCGTGTGGGTCTCGATCAGGCGGGCCAAAACGGCAATGGAATCGTAGACCACCTCGAGCTCTGCGGTATGGAAGCCGCCGGCACGGTCGGCGGAAAAGGTAATGGCGTTGATGGTGCCGTCCGAGAAGATCAGCGGCAGCGCCACGTAGTCGGTAATCCCCTCGGCTGCCAACTCGGCCAGGATGGGATAGTCGATCTCGGCCCCGGCATCGAGGCGGCGGCGGATGGCGGCGGCGCCGTCCTCAAAGAGCGCCGCCATCGGGCTTTCCGTGTACTGGCGCGATTCCGTGACGTGATGTGGAGGTTCGAATTCCTCGGTCGTGCCGCGCTCGCGGCGCCATTCATAGCGCGTGCCGATGACCTGGGGGTGAAGCGTGCGAATGAAGCACATGAGGCGCATGAGCGGCACCCCCTCAGTCACCAGGCGGGCCCCAAAGGCGGCAATCAGCTCGCCCGGCTGGGCAATGCTCCAGGCCTCGGTCAGCAGCCATTCGATGATCGGATTGGCGCACCAGGCAGCCTGGGGCATGGCCGTAGCGTCGGCCTCGGGTATCTCGTGCTGCAAGGCGTGATCCATGGCGTACTCCGGGGCGCGAGGGTAGCACAGGCCCCCTGCCCCCCGCTATGCTGCGGCCAGCGATCCATGTTTACATTGCCCGGGAGGCCCGCGTGCCGAACAAACCCGACCTCGTCGCCTCGGTCTGTCCCCACGACTGCCCCTCGACCTGCGCCCTCGAGGTCGAACGCCTGGACAGCCGCACCATTGGCCGCATCCACGGCGCCCGGGAGAACAGCTACACCGCGGGCGTGGTCTGCGCCAAGGTGGCGCGCTATGCCGAACGCGTGCACCACCCCGAGCGCCTGACCAGGCCGCTCAAGCGCACCGGCGCCAAGGGCTCGGACGACTTCACACCGATCGGCTGGGACGAAGCGCTCGACGAGGTCGCCGCGGCCTTCGCCCGGGCCACGGAAAAGTATGGCTCCGAGAGCGTCTGGCCCTACTTCTACGCCGGCACCATGGGCCTGGTACAGCGCGACGGCATCGAGCGCTTTCGCCATGCGCTGGGCTATTCCGGCCAAAGCACCTCGATCTGCGTCGGCACCACCCAGCCGGGCTGGCTGGCGGGAGCGGGCCGGCTGACCGGCGTCGATCCCCGCGAGATGGCGGAGAGCGACCTCATCGTGCTCTGGGGCACCAATGCCGTGGCCACCCAGGTCAACGTAATGCACCACGTCGCCAAGGCCCGCAAGGGCCGGAGCGCCAAGCTGGTGGTGGTCGATCCCTACCGCAACCCGACCGCCGAGACGGCCGATATTCACCTTTGCTTGCGGCCCGGCAGCGACGGCGCCCTGGCCTGCGCCATCATGCACGTACTCTTTCGCGATGGCCTTGCCGACCGGGCATACCTGGCGCGATACACCGATGTGCCGGATGAACTGGAAGCCCACCTGGCCAGCCGCACGCCCGAATGGGCGGCCGCCATCACCGGACTTCAGGCCTCCGAGATCGAAGATTTCGCTGCCCTTTACGGCCGCACCGAGCGGGCCTTCATCCGCCTGGGCTACGGCTTCACCCGCCACCGCAACGGCGCCGCCAACATGCACGCGGTGTCCTGCCTGCCCGCCATCTGCGGCCATTGGCGCCACCGGGGCGGCGGCGCGCTTTATTCCAACGGCGGCATCTACCCCTTCGACCGCACCCTGATCCAGGGCCTCGATGTGCGCGATAAATCCATCCGCGTCCTCGACATGTCGCGCATCGGCCCCGTGCTCAACGGCGACGCCGAGGACATCGGCTCAGGCCCCCCGGTCACCGCCATGCTGATCCAGAACACCAATCCCATCGTGGTGGCACCGGACCAGAACCTGGTGCGCCAGGGCTTTGCCCGCGAGGATCTTTTCGTCTGCGTGCACGAGCAATTCCTCACCGACACCGCCAAATTCGCCGACATCGTGTTGCCCGCCACCACCTTCCTGGAACACGACGACCTTTATCAGTCCGGCGGCCATTCCCACATCCAGCTCGGCGCCCGGGTGATCGAGCCGCTGGCCGAGTGCCGGCCCAACCATTTCGTACACTGCGAGCTGGCGCACCGTTTGGGGGCCAAGCATCCCGGCTTCGAGATGAGCGAGATGGAGATCATCGCCGCCACGCTCGAGACCTCGGGGCTGGTGGATCTTGAAACCCTCAAGGCCGAGCGCTGGCATGACTGCATGCCGGACTTCGAAAGCGCTCACTTCCTCGATGGCTTCGGCTGGCCCGACGGCAAATTCCGCTTCAAGCCCGACTGGCCGGGCCAGGGCCGACTGGGCCACCTGATGCCAACGCTGCCAGATCATTGGGCGGTGATCGAGGAGGCCGACGCCGAACATCCCTTCAAGCTGATGACCTCGCCGGCGCGCAACTTTTTGAATACCACGTTCACCGAGACGCCGGGCTCGCTCGAGCGCGAGCGCCAACCGACACTGCGCATCCACCCCGATGACGCCCGCGAGCTTAATATCGGCGAGGGCTCAGGGGTGCGCCTGGGCAACCGGCGCGGCCGGGTCGAGCTTAAGGCGATGCTCTTCGACGGCCTGCAGCGCGGCGTGCTGGTGGTCGAGAGCATCTGGCCCAACCGCCACTTCCGGGACGGGTGCGGCATCAACAGCCTGACCGGTGCCGACAGTCCGGCGCCGGCCGGCGGCGCCGCCTTCCATGACACGGCGGTCTGGGTGGAAGCCCTGGAATGAGCGCCGGCCGCCGGGTTCTGGTTGTCGACAACCCCATCGCCGGCCGCCGCCGGCGCAGCCCCGGCAGCTTTCACCGCACCATCGACGCCCTGGCAGCCAGCGGCTGCATCACCACGGTGCTGCCCACCGATGGCCCCGACCAGGCCGAAGCCCAGGTTCGCGAGGCCCGCGACGACCCCGGCCTGGAGGCCGATGTGATCGTGGCCTCTGGCGGCGACGGCACGGTCAACGAGGTGCTCTCGGGCCTGCTCGACGGCGCCGCGGTCCAGGACGGCGTCTTCCAGGGGCCGGCCTTCGCCACCTTCCCCTTCGGCACCGTCAACGTGCTGGCCCTGGAGATCGGGCTCGAGCCCAAGCCCGCCGCCATGGCCGGGATGATCGCCGAGGGCCGCATCATCGAGGCCACGGTGGGCTGCGTCGAGGGCCGGCGTTTTCTGCTCTGCGTCGGTGCCGGGCTCGATTCGGCGGCCGTCAAATATCTCAAACCCTGGCTCAAATCGCTGATCGGCCGCGGCGCCTACTTCGTGGCGCTCTTGATTGCCCTCATACGCGACGGCAGCACCGTCTTCGAGGTCGAGATCGACGATCAGCGCTACCGCGCCTCGACGGTCATCGTGACCACCTGCAGCCGCTTCGCCGGCCCCCACGTGGTGGCCCCCGAGGCCCGCCTCGACGACGGCACGCTGCACGTGCTGCTGGGGCTGCGCACGGGACGCTGGAACCTGGTGCGCTACGGCATCGCCTATGCCCGCGGCCGCATCCCCTTCCTCGACGACGTGCTGGTGCGGCCGGTGCAAAGCTTGCGCATCCTCGAGCCCCGGGGCTACGCAGTCCAGGTCGACGGCGACCTGCGCGGCCAACTGCCGGTCGAGGTGGTGGCCGAGGAAGCCCGGCTCAGGTTGCTGGTGCCCAACTAAGCGTTGCGCCGCTGGGCCGGGCTCTATAGGGTGCCGCCGCGCTAGCGAGAGGAAAGTTTCGTGCGCTACATCAGCACCCGAGGTGAGGCCCCAAAGATCGGTTTCGACGACATGCTGCTCGCGGGCCTGGCGCCCGACGGCGGGCTCTACCTGCCGGAGAGCTGGCCGCAGTTCGAGACGGCGGCGCTGGACGATCTGGCCGGGCGGCCTTACGCCGAAGTCGCGGCCCAGGTGATGGCGCCCTACGTCGCCGGCTCGGCCGCGGAAGCAGCGCTGCCGGGCCACATCGAAGCCGCCTACGCCAGCTTCGAGCACCCGGCCGTGGTGCCGCTCAGACAGCTCGATGCGGGGCTCTGGCTGCTCGAGCTTTTCCACGGGCCGACGCTGGCCTTCAAGGACGTCGCCCTGCAACTGCTCGGCCGGCTGTTTGATTTCGAGCTCGAGCGCCGCGGCGCCCGCCTGACGGTGGCCGGCGCCACTTCCGGCGACACCGGCCCGGCGGCCATCGAGGCCTGCCGCGACCGCAGCGCCATCGAGGCCTTCATTTTGCACCCCGAAGGCCGGGTTAGCGAAGTTCAGCGCCGCCAAATGACCACGGTGGCGGCGGACAACATCCACAGCATCGCCATTGATGGCACCTTCGACGATTGTCAGGCCCTGGTGAAGGCGCTGTTCGGCGATCCCGACTTTCGCGCACGCCACAACCTGGGTGCCATCAACTCCATCAATTGGGCTCGGGTGATGGCGCAAATCGCCTATTTTTTCTCGGCGGCGCTGGCTCTCGGCGCGCCCCATCGGCGGCTCACCTTCTGCGTGCCCAGCGGCAACTTCGGCAACGTCTTTGCCGGCTACGCCGCGCAGCAAATGGGGCTGCCGGTCGAGCGCCTGATCGTGGCCACCAACCAGAACGACATCCTGGCCCGCTTCTTCGCCAGTGGCGAATACCGCAAGGACCGGGTGCGGCCCAGTATCAGCCCGAGCATGGACATCCAGGTGGCGAGCAACTTCGAACGCCTGCTCTTCGATCTCGTGGGCCGCGATCCCGACCGCCTGCGCGGCCTGATGGCGACGCTGGACCAGAGCGGCGGCTTCGCCGTCGAGGCCAGCGAGCTGGCCCGGGCCGGCGAAGTATTCTCGGCCACGGCGGTGGGCGAAGCGGAAACCCGCGCCACCATCGCCCAGGTGCACAAGGAAAGCGGACAATTGATCGATCCCCATACCGCCGTCGCCGTCGCCGCCGCCCGCCGGCTGGCACCCGCGGCGCCGGTGGTGGTGCTGGGCGCCGCCCATCCCGCCAAGTTTCCCGACGCCGTCGAGGACGCCACCGGGCTGCACCCGGCGCTGCCGCCCAGGCTGGCCGACATTTTCCAGCGCCCCGAGCGCTCTACGACGTTGGCCAACGACCTGGCGGCGCTGCAAGACCACATCCGCGAGACCCTGGAGCGCAGGCCGTGACGGTCGAGCTGAGCACGCTGGAGGGCGGCTTGAGGGTGGCCAGCGACGCCATGCCCGAGCTCGAGACGGCGGCCATCGGCGTCTGGGTCGATGCCGGGGCGCGCAACGAGAGCCCAGCCCAGGGCGGCGTCTCGCACCTCTTGGAACACATGGCCTTCAAGGGCACCGAACGGCGCTCAGCCCGCGCCATCGCCGAGGAAGTGGAAGCCGTGGGCGGCCAGATCAACGCCTATACCTCGCGCGAGCAGACCGCCTATTTCATCCGCGTGCTCAAGGAAGACGTGGAGCTGGCGCTCGATATCCTGGCCGACATCCTGCAGCACTCGACCTTCGAGGCGGCCGAGTTGGAACGCGAGCGCGAGGTGGTGATCCAGGAAATCAGCCAGGTCCAGGACACTCCCGACGACCTCATCTTCGACCTCTTGCAGGAGACGGCCTTTCCCGACCAACCCATGGGGCGCTCGATCCTGGGCAGCGCAGACCGCGTGCGGGCCTTCGAGCGCCAGGCCCTGGTGAGTTATATGGAACGCCACTACCAGGCGCCGCGGATGGTGCTGGCGGCCAGCGGACGCATCCAACACGAGGCCCTGGTGGGGCGCGTCGGCGAACTTTTCCGCCTGCCCGCCGGCACCGCCCAGGCCCGCCAACCGGCCCACTACCAGGGCGGCGAGCGGCGTGAGGTGCGCCAGCTCGAACAGGCCCACATCACCCTGGCTTTCCCCGGCCTGGCCTTCGACGACGAGGATTTCTACGCCATCCAGGTGCTGTCCACGGTGCTCGGCGGCGGCATGTCGTCACGCCTCTTCCAGGAGCTGCGCGAGAAGCGCGGGCTGTGCTATTCGGTCTTCTCCTTCGCCTCGGCTTATCTCGATGCCGGCCTCTTTGGCGTCTACGCCGGCACCGGCGAAAATGAAGTCGGCGAGTTGGTGCCGGTGCTCTGCGACGAGATCGCCCGCGTCGCCGAGGACGTCGACGAAGCCGAGACGGCGCGGGCCCGAGCCCAGCACAAGGCCGGCATCATGATGGGGCTGGAAGCGCCCATGGCACGCTGCGAGCATCTCGGCCGCCAGCTCTTGATCTACGGCCGGGCCATTCCCACGGCCGAGTTGATCGCCGAGATCGATGCCGTCGACACTGCCGCTCTGAAGCGTGTGGCCGGGCGCGTACTCGGCGGCGGGCCGCCAGTGCTGGCCGCCATCGGGCCCATATCGCGACTTGAAAGCTACGACAGGGTTCGGGCAAGATTTTCCTGAGGGGCGCGCTTGCCGCCCCGCCCATTGGCAATCGGGTGCCGGCCTTGACATCCATCCTGCGCAGTCTCGTCGAACCCGAGGTCTCGGCCAAGCTGACCGGCGACAAGGTCTATTTGCGACCGCCCGAACTCGGCGACTGGCGGGAATGGCAGGCGCTGCGCCACGAATCGCGGGATTTCCTGATTCCCTGGGAGCCCACCTGGCCCGACGGCGTGCTCAGCAAGAGCACCTACCGGGCGCGGCTCAAGCGCTACCTGCGCGAGGCCCGCGAGGACCGCGGCTATGCCTTTTTCATCTTCCGCCGCCAGGACCGGGCGCTGGTCGGCGGCCTCAACCTCAACCACGTCCACCGCGGCGTCTCGCAGTACTGTTCGGTAGGCTACTGGTCGGGCCAGCGCTTTGCCCGCCGGGGCTATATGCGCGATGCCCTGAAGGTCATCGTGCCCTTCGTGTTCGATGAATTGCGGCTCCATCGCCTGGAGGCCGCCTGCGTACCCTCGAACACCGCCAGCCGCGACCTGTTGCGCCAGATCGGCTTCAGCGAGGAAGGCTACGCCCGCCAGTACCTGCGCATCGATGGCGCCTGGCGCGATCATTTGCTCTTCGCCTACCTGGCCACCGACCCCCGGCCTCGATAGAGAGCGGGTGGCCGGGCCGGGTTGTTAAGTGCGACCCGGCCACCCGCTCCCCCTCCCAACCACCCTGGTTGTCAAGTGCGGCCTGGCCACCCGCTCCCCCTCCCAACCACCCATCAATGGTACCCTGTGGGTGGTTGGGAGGGGGAGCGGGTGGCCAGGCTTCAACTCAAGAATCAGCTTTCATCTTGGCGCGGACGTCGCCGGTGGCCGGCGCCCAATCGCCGATCAGGCGTTCGAGCTCGGCGTCGCGGCGCTCCGGCAGCGCCAGCTTCAGCACCACGCACTGATCGCCGCGGCGCCGCCGCTTGCGGTCGATGATGCCCTTGCCCTTGAGCCTCAGCGTGCGGCCCGACGATGACGAGCGCGGGATCGTCAGGCTGACCGGGCCGTCGACCGTGGGCACTTCGACCTTGGCGCCCAGCACCGCCTCCTTGAGGTTGATGGGCAATTCGACATGGACGTCGCTGCCGTGGCGCTTGAAGAAGGCATGGTCGTCGACCCGCACTTCGACTAGGGCGTCGCCGCGCAGCTTGCCGCCGAGCGCCATACCGCCCTGGTTCTTGAGGCGCACGGTCTGACCATCTTCGATGCCGGCCGGGATGGCGACCTTGACGGACTTGCCGTTTTCGAGCTTGAGCTTGCGCGTGGTGCCCTTGGCGGCATCGACGAAGTTGACCTTGAGGCTGTAGCGGCTGTCCAGGCTGCGCGCCTGGGCCCGGGCCTGGGCCCGGCGCGAGTTGTTGCCGCGGTTGCCGAAAAAGGGCGAAAAGACATCCTCGCCGCTGAACCCGCCGAAGCCGAAGTTCTCGAAGCTGAAGGATTCGAAGGGACCGGCTTCGTCGGCCTGGCCCGCCCCCTGGCCCGCCCCTCGTCCCGCCCCCGGGGAGGCACCGGCGCCGGCCGCGCCGGGCCGGCGCGCCCGGGGGCCGGGGCGGGCCTGGCCACGGCGGTAGCGCCGCTCGTTGCCCTGGCCGTCGATCTCGCCGCGGTCGAAGCGCGCCCGCTTGGCCGGATCGTTGAGCAGCGAATAGGAACTCGCCACCTCCTTGAAGCGCTCGGCCGCACGGCCGTCGCCGGGGTGCCTGTCGGGATGCAGTTCCTTGGCCAGGCGGCGATAGGATTTCTTGATGTCGGCGGTGCTGGACTTACGCGTCACGCCCAGCACCTGGTAGGGATCGATCATGTGACCTATGTTTCGTTGGCCGCCGCCGGCGTCGAGGGGATCGCGGGGGATGGTTCGTTAGCGCTCATTCAAGCCGGTTAATCATAGCAAATGGTTAAGGCTAGCAGGAGAAATGCGGGTTAGCGCGGCGACGGCTTCCAATCATCGCTGCGGCGTTTGGCAGCGGCCACCTCGGCCGGTAGCATTTCGCTTCTCAGCACCGCCAGATAGCGTCCGGCCCGACCGTGCCCCTGGCGCGCCGCCAGGCTCCACCAGAAATAGGCCTCCTCCAGGTCGATCGCAACGCCGCTGCCGTCGCGGTAGAGACCGCCGACATAGAACTGGGCCTCGGCGTGATCAGCCTCGGCCGGCGGCAGCCATTTGGCCAGCGCCAAGCGATAATCCCGCGCCAGGTAGGCGGCCAGACCGGCATCCAGTTGCGCCGCCATGGGCACGGCCTCTACCCGGGCTGCCAGTTGGGTTTCTTTGGCGGGTTCCTGGGGTGTTTCCCGGGTCGCTTTGGCTTCGTTGACCAGCAGCGGCGAAGGCGGCACCAATGCCGGGGCCTCGCTCGCTGCCGTTTCGCTTTGCCCCGCCGGCCCGGCAGCAGCCGCTGCATCGTCGCTGTCCGACTGCGCCTCGGCCTGAGGCAGAGATCGCGCCCGGGGCTCTGCCAGAACGATAACTGGTGATTGGGGCAGCGCCTTGGCCGCCTCGTCAGCCTCCTCCCCGGCGGCCGAGTCGCGGGAATCTTCGGCGCCCATGACGACCACCGGCGATTGCGGCACCGGCTTCGCGGCCTGGCTCGGCGCCGCGGCGGCGCTGGTTTCGCCGGTTTGGCGCTGCGAAGCCTGGCGCGCTGCCCGCCGGGCCTCGCGTTCGGCTTCGGCTACCAGCAAGGGCGAGGGCCGCACGCCGGTATCACCAGCCGCCCCCGCCTTCTCGAGTTCGGCCGCCTTGCGCCGCTCGGCCGCCTCGATCACGGCGTTTCGGTGCGCCGCCGCCGCCGCCTGGCGCTCGGCGTCGGCCTGCCTGGCGACGGCGCCCATGGTTTCGGCGTCTCTCCTGGCCTGATCGGCTTCGCGGCGCGCCTGTGCCGCCTGAACCTCGGCGTCACGGCGCTCGGCCAGCGCTACCCTGCGCTGGATCTCCGCCTCCTCGGCCAACCGGCGCGCCATCTCGGCTTGCTTGCGCGCCACTTCGGCCGCCAGAAAATCCTCCGCGGCCTTGCGCTTAGCGGCATCCACGGCCGCTTCGGCCTTGGCCCGGGCCTGGGCTGCAGCGGCCAGATCGGCGGACCGACGCCGCGCCTCGGCCCGCGCCGCTGCCGCGGCCCTGCGCTCTTCAATAATCTTGCGAACCTCTTCCGCCTTGCGCGCCTCTTCCGCCTTGCGCGCCTCTTCCGCCTTGCGTGCTTCCTCGGCTTTGCGTGCTTCCTCGGCTTTGCGCGCCTCCTCCGCCTTGCGCGCCTCTTCCGCCTTGCGCGCCTCTTCAGCTTTGCGTGCTTCCTCTGCCTTGCGGGCTTCCTCGGTTTTGCGAGCCTCCTCCGCCTTTCGCGCCTCTTCAGCCTTGCGGGCCTCCTCGGCCTTGCGAGCCTCCTCCGCCTTGCGCGCCTCCTCCGCCTTGCGCGCCTCCTCGGCCTTGCGGGCCTCCTCGGCCTTGCGAGCCTCCTCGGCCTTGCGAGCCTCCTCGGCCTTGCGAGCCTCCTCGGCCTTGCGGGCCTCCTCCGCCTTGCGGGCCTCTTCCGCCTTGCGGGCCTCCTCGGCCTTGCGGGCCTCCTCCGCCTTGCGCGCATCTTCCGCCTTACGCGTCTCTTCAGCCTTGCGAGCCTCCTCGGCCTTGCGAGCCTCCTCGGCCTTGCGGGCTTCCTCGGCCTTGCGGGCCTCCTCCGCCTTGCGGGCTTCCTCGGCCTTGCGGGCCTCCTCTGCCTTGCGAGCCTCCTCCGCCTTGTGGGCCTCCTCCGCCTTGCGCGCCTCTTCCGCCTTGAGAGCCTCTTCCGCCTTGAGAGCCTCTTCCGCTTTGCGGGCCTCCTCTACCCTGCGAGCCACCGCCGTCTTGCGCGCCTCTTCCGCTTTGCTCGCCTCTTCCGCCTTGCGGGCCGCTTCCGCTTTGCGGGACTCTTCAGCCTTGCGGGCCTCTTCCGCCTTGCGAGCCTCCTCGGCCTTGCGGGCCTCCTCCGCCTTGCGGACCTCCTCCGCCTCGCGGGCCTCCTCTACCTTGCGGGCTTCCTCGGCCTTGCGAGTCTCCTCCGCCTTGCGGGCCTCTTCCGCCTTGTGGGCTTCCTTGGCTTTGCGAGCCTCTTCCGCTTTGCGAGTCTCTTCCGCCTCGCGGGCCTCCTCTGCCTTGCGCGCCTCTTCCGCTTTGCTCGCCTCTTCCGCCTTGCGGGCCTCTTCAGCGTTGCGAGCCTTTTCCGCCTGGCGCGCTTCTTCTGCCTTGCGCGCTTCCTCCGCCTCGCGGGCCTCCTCTGCCTTGCG
>PVBE012027335.1_pt1 | contig 40291 bp, 36 predicted proteins | sample 1631181 | NCBI WGS metagenome assembly PVBE01 (sample SAMN08397723, study PRJNA350692) | Marine metagenome, whole genome shotgun sequencing project. | isolation source: water | place: Pacific Ocean | collected 2012-04 | reverse complement strand
GGCGATGAGCAGAACGATGGAGGGTTGCTGGCCTGACCTGGGCGTCCGCATAAGTCTTCGTCCAGACGCCGATGTAATCCCGGAACGCGATGGCCTTCAGCTCCCTGAACTCGCCAGTGCTCAACTCAGTCAGACGCTGGGCCAGAAGGGTTTCAGCGTGCTTCTTTGTATTCGGTTCTTCGACGCGCTCCCATTTCTGCCGGCGTTTCCAGCGGCTCGTAGCATCATCCCAGGTCGCAGGGGCGTCATAGATCACGTAGTAACGGCCGTTCCTTTTCCTGACTGATCCCCTCATTGCGCCGACCTACCTGACCTTGCCTGCGCGTAGGGCCGCCATGAACTCTGACAGGTTGACCCGGACGTGGTGTCCCAAACGACACTGGCCTGGGATGGAGTCGAACCGCGAACGCTCGTAAAACCAGCTTAGCGGCATCTTGGTATGCCGAGCGAGTTCGCGAAGACTGACAAGTTCACCCATATCTGATTTGACATTGGTTGCTGAGTCCATGCTTTCCTCCTCAACTTGCGGAATGGTTTGGCTTAGCACTTGAGTCGGACGATCTGAGGTCCGTCTGTGTCAATGCGACCCAACTCAACGAGGCTGAGACCAAGTAACGGAGGACGCGAGGTTACAGGTCGCGTTGAGATCCGAAAACGGTAAAGTGGCCACGCCATTTCAACGACGTATCAGCGCGTCCATTTTACCAACGTCCCTCCATACGCTCCCTATGCCAGGTGCTCATGTTTGTGCGCAGGCTTAGCTCGAGTCCCTCAGCACCTTTGGTGCTGACATCCGCGCGCCATACTGGGTCCAGTTCCAGGAGCTGGCTCGACACCCACCTCGCAACGCCGTTACGAGTCATCCCGACGCCTCCAAGGATCTCATAGAGACCGACGATCGCACGCTTTTGCATTGGCACGAAGTCGAACAGGCGATCGGGCACCGAGGACATCTGTCGGAGCTGTTCTTGGATAGGCAACCGCTGCTTGTCGATGGACCGCCGAAGCTCCCATCGGGTGTCATCGAGCAGATCACGCAGACCGCTCCGACGAGCATGCTCACTAACCCAGCTTGCCCCTGCCGGCGGCTCGCGCAGGATTCTCCACAGCGCGTCAACCTGTGTGTGTATTCTCTGGGTCGCCGTCGACTGCTCCTTGAGGCCCCTTTCGGCCGCGCCTCGCGTCGTCTGCAATTTTTCCTTCAGTGCCTCGAGGGAAAACACGAGCAGCACCAACGCACCCGCCGTGGTCCTGGTTCTGGCGTCGATCTGCTTCAGCCCTTCGACAAACTGCCTGGCCTGTTTCTTCAAGGCCGGCGACGCCGCAAACTTCGCATTCAGATTGAGGAAAGTCTCCTCAACCAACTCGCGTGCTTCACACGGCTTGATTTCCAAATGCTCTGCGATCAGAAAGACATCGGGTAGCTCCGGATCAGATAGACAGGTCGGGGGTAGGGTGAGCTCGCTTCCATGGCACCAGCGATCACGGATACCGCCTTCGCCAGGATGCCTCGGGAGGAACCGATAGGCATAACTCAACGAGACCGGCTGCGGGTCGTCGGTCAGCAGTGCTCCCAGATACCAAGCATCGTTATCTGGCAACACCGACACATGGCGCAGTAGGGTAGGGGACAGCAGCCAGAGTCCCAGACGGAGGCGCTCGAGTAAATCGAAGTCGCCTCGGGTCCTGACGCCGCACCAGGTCGCGTAATCCTCGAGCAGTTGATCAAGCAACAGAGAAGCCATAGCCGACTCCCTTTACGAGGAACATCCGTTAGCAAACCGTTAGCAAAAGGCCCCCGACAGACTTTCGTCCACCGGGGGCCGCTTGTTCTAACTGATTGTTACTTGTTACCTTAGTTAGTGGTGGAGCAGAAGGGGATCGAACCCTCGACCTCAGGCTTGCAAAGCCCGCGCTCTCCCAACTGAGCTACTGCCCCATCTCTCGGTGCGAGACGCCGCCGCGTCAATCAGACTCGGCAGATCCCTCTGAGCTCTCTGCAGGTCCTTCGAAGCCCTTTGCAGGCCCTTCGAAGCGCAGCAGGATGGTCGAGGCAATGAAGAGACTGAAGAATGTGAAGCCGAACAGGTCAGCTCGCAGGTAGTCCCAAACTTCTCCGACGGCTGAAATCGTATAGCCGCCAAGGCAGATCAAGTAGAGGATGATGCTGCCGAGCTGCACACGCTCGAGGAAGGCCTTGCTGCGGGCCCAGGCCATGTTCGTCTCCAACACGTAGATTTTGTGGCGTCTTTTCAGGTTCGAGGCGATGGATCGGAATCCGAACCTGAAAAAAAGATCGGGTTTGCGAACCTGCAAAAAGACCAGGTCGACCTGAAGGATTCAAGCTAAGCACCTGAATTTGATCAAAGATAGATGCGGGTTTCAACAACGTCAATGTGAAGGATATCGTCGCATGAGCGAGGCAGTCGTCATCGCCGCGGTCCGCACCGCCATTGGCTCTTTTGGGGGCGCACTAAAAGAGGTTCCAGCTGTCGATCTTGGCGCCACCGTCACTCGCGCTGCCCTCGGGCGAGCCGGCGTCGCTCCGGAGCGTGTGGATGAGGTCATCATGGGGATGATCTATCAGGCGGGCCTCGGGCCCAATCCCGCCAGGCAGGCGGCGGTCCGTGCCGATCTTCCTTACTCGGTTCCTGCCATGACGGTGAACAAGCTGTGTGGCTCGGGCCTGAAAGCCGTAGGACTAGCAGCCACAGCCATCCGCGCAGGAGAGGCCGAAGTGATCGTGGCCGGCGGGATGGAGAGCATGAGCCGTGCACCCTTCTCTCTGCCGGCGGCCCGGTGGGGTGGGCGGCTTGGACATGGGGAAATGCTGGACCTGATGATTATGGATGGTCTGTGGGACTGCTTCTACGATTGCCACATGGGGATCACCGCCGAGAATCTGGCAGAGGAATACAACGTCACGCGGCAGGAGCAAGATGCCTTCGCACTGCGCAGCCAGCATGCCCATGGGGCGGCAGTGGCTGACGGGCGGTTCGAGGCCGAAATCGTCCCCGTCGAAGTGCCTCAGCGCCGAGCCGATCCGGTGCAGTTCCAGGTAGACGAACATCCTCGTCCCGAAGCAGACGAGGAGGGCCTGGCTCGACTTAAGCCCGCCTTCAAGGACGACGGAACCGTCACCGCAGGGAATGCTTCGGGGATCAATGATGGGGCGGCGGCGTTGTTGGTGATGGAGGGGGAGGTTGCACAACGAGAAGGCATCAAACCACTTGCACGGATTGTCGACACGGTTTCCGTCGGTGTCGATCCCCGTATCATGGGAATCGGCCCGGCTCCGGCCATCAAGCGGCTGCTGGAGCGAAACAATCTGACGATGGGACAGATCGATCTGCTGGAAGTCAACGAGGCCTTCGCCGCCCAGAGTCTGGCTGTAGGGCTTTCGCTGGAGTGGGATCTTGCGAAGGTGAACGTCAATGGGGGGGCGATTGCCATGGGCCATCCCGTGGGAGCATCGGGAGCCCGGATCGCAGTCACATTGCTCTACGAGATGCAAAGACGTACGGCGAGGCGAGGGATCGCTGCACTGTGCATCGGCGGTGGTATGGGGATCGCGACACTCTTTGAAGCGATATAGAGACTGCCGCCGAATCGACGGCAGTCTCAAAGACTCAGGCGGCCAGTTCGAAGACCTCTGTGTCTGCCTCGTCCATCTCGGTATTGCTCTCGCCAACAAGCTCCGGCGTGTCTGCCGCAACGCTTCGGGACAGGACCTGCAGGTGTCGTATCTGGATCTCCACGAGGGAATGAGGATTCTCATCCTCATCCCGCCAACTGTGGCTGTGAAGTCTCCCACTGAGCAGTACCGGAGATCCCTTGGCCAACCGATCTGCAAGACGTTCCGCCTGTGCTTGCCAGACGACGAAATTGAAGAACAAGGCCTCCTTCTGCCAGTCTCCCTCTCGATCTCGGAAGGAGCGATTGACGGCGAGTCGGTCACTCAGGCGAGCGACGCCTCTTTCTGTCAGTCGGAACTCAGGATCCTGGACAAGTCTACCGGCGACGGTGATCTGATTGACCGCGGGCATTCGTAGCTCGGACATATGATCCTCCGGCTTTGGGGGAATAAGGTGGTGGCGAGTTGTGCCGAGGTGAGAACTCGCAGAGTTCGTGCCAAAGGATATGTGTGAAGGTTAATAGATTGTTTTGCAATGAGTTAAGGGTGTTGTCTTTGCTCTCCAAGGAAGTGGAGGGTGGCACCCGATGACCACAACGGGGCCACCGGGACGACCCACGTCAACGGGGCAACACTTCACGCCAGAACCGACGGCGGCCTTTCTATGGGAGCAGATTCGGTCGGTCATGCCACCGGTCCTTCCATCTGGCAAACGGCTGCGCGTCGTCGATCCGGCCGCCGGCGAAGGTGCGCTGCTGCGGCCCCTGGACGGGGTCCAAACCGATCTGGCGATTGGACTCGAGATCGACCCCGTCGTAGCAAAGCGTGGCCGCAAGGTGGGCGTCGAAGTGGGGGACGGTCTGCTCGACCATCAACTGCGTGCGGCCAGTTTCGATGTGGCCGTCGCCAATCCTCCTTTTGGCCGCGCATCCGATCTGCTCACGGAGGATCAGTGGCGGCAGCTGGGATCCCGTCGGGGCCCGTCGATCTGGGGGGAGTGGAGTGCCAACTCACGCCGCAGATTCGCTTCCCGGCCCCTGGAGCAACTCTTTGTTGAGTGCTGTCTTGAGCTGGTTTCCGTTGGGGGGTGGCTTGCGCTCATTCTTCCAGACGGATTGCTCGCCAATCGACGCTCTCAGGCGGCGCGCGATTGGATCCTGCAGCGCGCTCGGCCGGCGATGATCGTTGCACTACCCAGTGCGACCTTCCGAAGGCCTGGGCTCCATGCGATGGCACATCTGGTCCTGCTAAAACGGAAAACTACCGACCATGGTGCTCCCCAGGGCGACCGTTGTTGGCTCGTCCAGCGCTCTTCAGCTCGACTAGACCTTTCATCGTTGATGGCAACGATCTCGACAGATCTGCAGCAGGCACGGGATGGCCACAAGATCGAGGGGATCTCCAGCATCGATCCGGGCAGGCTACGCGGGAGTCGCTGGGATGCCGGCTACTGGCAGGGCCAGGAACAGACCCATCGGTGGTCGCCCAAGATTCGAGACGCACCCCTGGGAGACTTTGTCGAGCATCTCACCTATGGTCCGATCGTGACGGGCAGCAAACCGACTCACGTCGCGGATGGCATCGTCTCTATCCGGCAAGGCGACTTCACTGGAACGGGCCTGCGACTGACCCAGGCGCTGCGGGTCGCCGTCCATGGGGATCACGATCCGCAGCGGAGTCGTGTACGCTGCCGTGACCTGTTGCTGCCACGTTCTGGCGCAGGTGCTCTTGGACGCAATCGAATCGGTGTATACCTACTAGAGGAAGAGGCGAACATCGGGTGTTTTGTCGATCGAATCCGACTTGCAGGGATCAATCCGTTCTACGTCTGGCTTTTTCTTCGAACCCAGCCCGGCTGGGGTCAGATCAAGGCCGCCTTCAACGGCGTCGGCACGCCGAACATCAATTTCGAAGAGATCAGGTCGCTGCGGATACCGCAGCTTTCCCCCGAACGGCAGGACCACGTTGAGGCTGCATACAAGCAGCGGATACTCCCACTACACGTGGAGGAGAGGGCTGATACGACCGAACAGGCGGTCGTAGAGTTTTCCGCCCTGATTCATGAGTTGGAGCAGTTGCTGATGGGAAAGCGTGGTTGAGAGATGGGAAGCGGGTTGGTTACATTCGACAGACTGGCATTCGTCGGCTCTTTAGTGCCCCCTCTTGCAGACGTTTCAGGCATCGCGTGACCACGAATCCACATGACCCCGGCGCAGAATCCGGGAATCGTCTCGCCTGTGAGACCTCTCCGTATCTGCTGCAGCACGCGGCCAACCCCGTCGACTGGTTTCCCTGGGGGGAGGAGGCGCTGACCACGGCGCGGAATCAGGATCGACCGATTCTGCTGTCGATCGGCTACTCGGCCTGCCACTGGTGTCACGCGATGGAACGTGAGTCTTTTGAGAACGCAGGCATCGCCACTCGGATGAATCAGCACTACGTCAATATCAAGGTTGACCGCGAGGAGCGGCCCGACCTCGACGAGATCTATGTGGCATCCGTTCAGGCGATGACGGGAAGTGGGGGGTGGCCGATGACCGTGTTCCTCACCCCTGAACCTGCGGCCCTTCTATGGCGGCACCTATTTCCCGCCTGACGATCGTTACGGCCGGCCGGGATTTGGTCGGGTTCTGGAGTCTGTTGCCAATCACTACTCCACCCAACGCAGCCAGGTTGAAACCCAGGCCCAACGACTGACAGATTTCCTCGAGCAGAATTCCGACCCTCTTGTGGCGGGGGGGACACTCGACGGCAGCCTGTTGACCGAAGCGCCGCGCCAGTTGGCAACCAATTACGACAGCGTGTATGGCGGCTTCGGCACGGGACCCAAGTTCCCGAATACTGACAGTCTTGCGCTGCTGTTGCGCATCTGGCACGACACACGCGACGCCGAGTCTCTCGAGATGGTGACACACACGTTTCGGTGCATGATTCGCGGGGGGATCTACGATCACCTGGGCGGAGGATTCCATCGATACAGTGTCGACGAGAAGTGGCTGGTGCCACATTTCGAGAAGATGCTCTACGACAATGCACTACTTGTTCCCTTGCTGCTCGACGCGCACGTTGCCACCGCAGATCGTGAATTTCGACGCATCGCCCTGCAGACGCTCGACTACGTGCTGCGGGAGATGTCCCATCCTGAAGGGGGATTCTACTCGACACAGGACGCGGACTCAGAAGGGGTGGAAGGGGAATTTTTTGTGTGGGCACCCGACGAGATCGAGGATGTGCTCGACGACGATCGCGCATCTGCCGATTCGGCGGTTCACCTCGTATGTCGCTATTTCGATGTCACGCCCCACGGGAATTTCGAGGATGGTCAGAGCATCCTGCACATCGATACCGACCTGGAAACGGTTGCAGCCGAGGCAGCGGTTTCCATCGACCACCTGCGAGAGACGATCGAGCGCAGTCGGCATGCCCTGTGGGAAGCGAGGCAGCGCCGGATCGCCCCGGATCGTGATGAAAAGATCGTCGTGGCCTGGAATGGACTCATGTGCACCGCCATGGTCCGTGGTTACCAGATCAGCGGAGATTCACGATACTTGGACATTGCCGTCAAGACCATGGGTAGACTCCTGGATCACTTCGTTGTCGATGGTGTTCTGCGTCACGGTGGTCTCGGCGCTGACGTAGGGACGCAGCCCGCATTTCAAGATGATGTGGCCGCCGTCATGGCGGCCTGTATCGATCTGTACGAGGCAACGTTCGACGTAGCATGGATGAACCACGCTCAAACGCTCGCGACACAGATGCTGGACGCCTTCTGGGACGCGGAGGGGCACGGTTTCTACTACGCTCGAGATGGATGCGAGGATGTGCTGGTGCGCAGCAAGAATCCTTTTGACGGCGCCACGCCTTCCGGCAACGCGATGGCCGTCGATGCGTTGCTTCGCCTTGGTACTTTGACGGGAGACCGTGATCTGGTGCAGCGTGCCGAAGAAACCCTCGCTCTCTACGCGACGGCCATGAAGCAGTCACCCAACGCGTGCCCGCGAATGATGGCCGCACTGCATCGCTGTCTGCGTGGTGATGTCGAGATCGCCGTCGTCGGTGACCCTGCTCAGCGTGGGACGTATCTACAGAGTATCCACGCTTACTACATCCCACACCGGATCCTTGCGGGCACTGAGGTTGCACAAGAGGACCCCGCGAGTCAGATCACGTCTCCTCTGCTGCAGGGCCGTCGACAGATCCCAGCCGTCTTTGTGTGCCAGCGGCAGATCCGTAGTGCGCCCCTGACCACGACGGCCGACGTCCATCAGGCGTTGGCCCACAGTGCCCGCGATTACGCCGCATGAGCGAACGGACGGCAGACGGCCGCAGCCAGGAACAAGCTCTGATCGGACGACTCCAACAGGCGCCAGTGTTTCAGTGCCTGGCAGGACGTTATCTGCAGGTGCTGCGAAGGATCGCGCGTCCAAGAACGCTTGCCCCGGGTGCAACGGTCATCGAGGCCGGAGAGGCAGGCCCTGGCCTGTTTATCCTGCTGAAGGGAACGTGGGCGGTGGGCGACAGTTCGGACCACGTGCTCGAACCCATCAGCACAGCTGGCGAGATTGCGGAACTGACCGAAGCGCCCCAGGCTCTAAGGATCGGTGCCGTGGAAGACAGCATTGCCCTACACATACCTCACGACGTGTTGTCGGCACTTTTCTCTCGAGATGCAGATCTGCATCAGCGTCTTTGCCGTAATGCCATCATGGATTTGTCACAGCGACTGGTGGCATCGAACTCCAGACTCGATCGCCTTGGTGAGGAGCGGGCAACACTCGAAACGGATCTGGCCGCCATCGAGATGGAGTTGAATGATGCCCGTATGTTGCAGAGCATGCGTGCTTAACTTCGATGTCGATTGACAGCGAAAGACGCCTCTACCATGTGAAGGAGTCGGTGCAGTTTCGCCCACTCGTCGAGTGGGGGCATCCTGTATGACGAGTCAGGTGCCTGCGTCCACCACCTCAATGGGCCCGCAGCGATCGTCTGGCAGGTGTGTCTCGAAGGGGCCACAGCACAACAGATGGTAACGAGAATCCGGCGTGCCTATGACGCCGACGAAGATCGCGCCCAACAGGACGTTGAACGGGTCGTCAAGCAACTGGGGGATGAGGGAGCGATCCGATGAATGCCACAGATGCTTCGCTCCTGCGAGCTGTGCTGGACGATGGTGAGAGCCCCCAGCCCATCCCGGTCTTTGACGAAATCGATCTCGCAGGGATGCTCTACTCCAGCGGCAAGGGGGGTGATGAATCTGCCTATGTGCAGACGGCGGCGTTGAATCTGGCTCGGCTCGCAAGCCTGGCGCAGTTGTGCAGAGACCTCGCCGCCGTGAATGCCGAACCGATTCTGCTACCCGGTGCGTCGTTGCTGGGCCTCTACTCCGACGTAGGGTGCAGGTCGATGGAAGACATGGATCTACTGATTCGTGCAGACCGGCGCGCGCAGGTTGCCGACACGTTGGCGGCCCAGGGGTGGCGCTGGCCACCACGTCATCCCGACCTGTTCGTGCGCGCCGATGGGTTCACCCTCGATCTGCTACGGATCTGCTGAACGGCGAGCGCCTCACTCACCGACGAGGAGCCGGTTGGATCGAGCCAGGTGATACGTGGGCGAGGTGTTGCCGCCGAGAGGTGGCGGGCTTCGAGTTTCTGACGTTGGCAGAGGGGGACGAAATCCTCGTCACAGTCGCACACGCGCTGCGGCACAGCTACCGTAGACTCACCTGGCTCGTCGATTTCGTTCTCCAACTGCGCTACACATCTCTCTGCAGAAGAGCTCTGGGTTCAGGCGCGGGCGGTCCAACTTCATCACGGTCTCGCCTATGCACTGGAATTGGTGGACGAATCACGGGTTTCACTCCCATCTTGGATAGTAGGATGGTCCGAAGAGTATTCCGTGAACCGTAGGGTCGGTTCGATTCTTCGCTGGATCCATCGTCACCGGCACGAAACAGTCGGTGGTGAGTTGCTCGGGTGCTGGACCGGAACCCGCGGCCTAGATCGCCTACGACTGCTGAGCGAATTCGTGTTTCCACGACAGGATGTTATTTTGCAGGTGTATCCCCGACTGCCTTCCACTCTGGCTCCCCTCGTCTATCCCCTGCGACTGTTGCAGATCGTCGGGCGCAGTGTGAGTGAGCTGACCCACGTCGCCCGATGGCGCTGAGGAGAATCATGAGTCACTTGATCCATACAAGCCGCATGAGCAGGGGATGGTGCTGGCTCTGGGTTGCGACCGTCATCGGCTGTGGATCCACCGCGCCTCCCGTCACCGACGTGGTCCAAGCTCCTGCCCCACAGGAGCGGGAGTTTCCCATGGATCCGGCGCGACGGTCCTTTACAGAGAAACTGGGGTTCCCGGAGTACATCATCGGCGTCGGAGACGTGCTGGAACTGACCCTCCGCGACCTCAGCCTGACCCGAGAAGAAGTGACCGTCCGTCCCGACGGCAATGTGTCCTTCTCTCTGCTGGAGAATGTTTCGGCAGGTGGGCGAACACCCACCGAACTCGACGAGGCCCTGACGACGGCCCTGGCTCAGTTCCTGAGGTCGCCGAAGATCGATGTGCGGGTCACCGAGTTCAACAGCAAGATGGTGTCCCTCCTCGGCGCGATTTCGGTCACCGAGCGGGCCAGTTCGCAGATGGGACAGGGACGATACCCCCTGAAGGGGAAGACGACACTTCTCGACCTGATCCTCAATGCAGGCGGGGCGACACCCGATGCGCAGTTGGACAATGTGACCCTCGTTCGAGACGGCTCGTCCTACAAGATCGATCTGCAAAAGGTTCTGCGAACCGGAGATCCTCGGGAAAACGCGGTCCTGCAGGGTGGGGACATCGTCATCGTCCAGGGGGCGAGCTTGCGCAGCAAGAAGGTGGTCGTGCTCGGAGAGGTCGCCAATCCGAGTGTGTACATGTTCCCAGAAGATGCACGGGTGATAGAAGCTCTGAGCCAGGCGGGCGGTCTGACCGACGACGCGGTTCGCAATGACATCCGGTTGATTCGCGTGGAAGATGGAGAGCCGCGGATGTATGGCATCAACTTCGAGCGTCTCGCCACTCGCGGCGACTATCGACAGAACGTGCCTTTGCGTAACGACGATATCATTTTCGTGCCTCGCAGCTTCCTCGGCGACGTGAACGACGTCATCACGCGCATCGAACCCTTGCTGACGGTGTTGCTGCTGCCCGCCAGCTATCGGGATCTCTACACGACCGGTGGCGGCCTGCGGGTCGATACGGGTGAACCCGACTCGGGCATCGACTTCACACGCACTTTGCCCGGCACTGCCAAACCTGCGGGGAATGGGGATGACGAGAATGAGTGACTCGAGGCCTGTCGCCTCGATCCTCGACGCCGTCGGATCTACGCCCTGCCTGCCGCTGAGAAGGATTGCTCCTGCGTCGGCACGATTGTTTGGCAAGCTTGAATCGCTGAATCCAGCCGGAAGCGTGAAGGATCGCATCGGCGTTTCGATGATTCGGGCCGCAATCGAAGCAGGCTCGTTGCGCAAGGGAATGACGATCGTCGAGCCCACCAGCGGCAACACGGGGATCGCTCTGGCCATGGCGGCGGCGGCCATGGGATTTCCGCTGTTGCTCACGATGCCCTCCCACATGAGCCATGAGCGGGTAGCCGTCATGGCCGCCTACGGCGCTCGAATCATCCTCACGCCCGCTGAGCAGGACATGGACGGGGCGATCCGTCGTGCACATGAGATCGTTGCGGAGGATCCAGAGAGTCACTTCATGCCGCAGCAGTTCGACAATACGGCCAATCCCGATGTCCACCGTCGCACCACAGGTCCAGAGATCCTCGAGGCCGTCGGCGCCTCGTCCTTCGATGCCTTCGTTGCCGGCGTCGGCACGGGCGGAACGATCACCGGTGTCGGGCAAGTCCTGCGTCACCAACACCCGGAGACCAGGATCGTGGCAGTTGAGCCTTCGGCCTCTGCCATATTGTCCGGCGGTCCAGCCGGAGTCCACGGGATTCAGGGGATCGGAGCGGGCTTCGTGCCTCACGTCCTGGATCGTCAACTGATCGACGAGGTCATGACGATCGACGAAGAAGAGGCCTTCGCCATGACTCGCCGGCTGGCGCGCGAGGAAGGTCTGCTGGTCGGCCCGTCGGCGGGAGCGAATGTGGCGTCGTCGTTACGTTTGATCGAGCGGGATGGACTTACAGGTACGGTGGTCACGATCCTCTGCGACACGGGCTTTCGCTACTTCAGCGTCGATGGGTTCGTCGACGATCCAACGGCCAGCTGAGCTGGCTAACGCATCAGCAGCCCCTTGCGCATCAGTCGTCCTTCCGGCGTGTCCACAACAAACACGTAGACCCCCGTGGCCACTGCGTGGCCATCGCGATCACGACCGTCCCAGCGAACCACCAGTCGCTGACCTGCCTGCACAGCGGGCATTAGGGGCACAGATCCCACGCGCTGTCCCAGTACGTTGTAGACGAACAGATGGGCCGTCCCGGGGCCACCGGCGATGAGCTCAAGCTGTACTTCAGGATTAAAGGGATTCGGGTAGAGCGCTGAGAGCGCCCACGTCGTCGGTTGTGTCGTATCCTCGACGATGACTGTTTCCACAACGGGCGACTCGACCACGGCGATCCCGCGCGGGCCACCTGCGGCCTGATAGACACCCAGGATCTGGGTTGTGCCCGTGTCGATGACGTGAATTTCGTCTGAGCTGGCGGACGTCACGTAGAGTCGTTCACCATCTGGCGACAACGACAACCCGCGGGGGTCGTTGCCAACGCCGACTTGGTCGATGATCGCACCCGACGACGCTTCGAGTACAAGCAGTAGACCGTCAAGGTGTGCCGTCAGGAACAACAGGTCACGCGTCGGGTGGGCCAGGACCGCGAAGGTTCCCTGGACACCAAGGTCCACAATGGACACGGCACGGGTCTCATCATCTACCTTGCCCAGAAGACCCGAGTTGAAGCTCGACACATAGATGGTCGCGCCATCACCGCTTCGCGACAACGCGCGAGGCGACGTGGGACCTTGAAGGCGGTCCACAACTCGACCCGCGTCGAAAATGATGACCTCGTCCGCGCGAAGATCCGTGACATAGATATGACCGCTGGCGCCCGTGGTCACGCCATAGGGGCCGGCCGTGCTCTCGCTGATGATCCAGCTGGCGACGACGGCAAGTTCCTGTGTGTCTATGGCTGTGAGTCGTCCCACGTCTGAATTTGTTACATAGAGCGTGGTTCCATCTGCAGAGATCGTCATGTCGAGGGGGGCTGTTGCGACCGGAATTCGGGCGATGACGCGGAACGTTGCGCGTTCGACCACGACCACTTGAGATGCGGTCAGGTCGGCCACAAACACACGATTCCCGTCCAGGGAGGACACGATCTGAATCGGATCCTCACCGACGCTGATTCGCGAGACCTCCCGATCATTTCCGGTGTCGAAGATGCGGACGGCACCCGCACTGCGCATCACGGCGAAGGCGAGGGGGGCGCCTGTGAGGGACACGACATCGAAGTCGACCCATGTCGTTTGGCCCGGGAAATAGGTGACACGTCCCTCAGTTCCCGTCGCCGCAACCCGATAGCGAATCTGACTGCCCACCGGTTGCCCTGGAATCGCGATAGCGTACGACTGCGCACCATTCGGTTGCATGGGAACCGACAGGTCCTCAATCTGACCACCGGCTTCGATCTGCATTGTCAGCAGAATCTGCTCGACATCTGTCGCCTGGATCTCGACGCGATAGGGCCCCGCTGTATCCGGCGTATTGGAAGGGTGAGCGATGGAGGTGACCGATGGATATCCGGGCAAGGCCAATCCCGTCACAAAATCGATCCCGCGGAGGTTGCGCAGCGCGCCGGCAGGTAGGGTGATCACCTGCGCCAGCCCCTCCTCGGTGACATTGTCGAAGAACTCCTTCTGAATGTCCGTGGCCAGATTCGTGAAGATCCCGCCGAAGTTCTCCTCCGTGATACCGTGGCTGAAGGGTTCGATGCGAACTGTGTAATCGCCCGGAGCCAGGCCCCGCAGGGTGAAGGTTCCCGGCGACTCACGCCCGTGTTCGGCACCCGACAACGTGCTGATCAGGGATCCATCTACGCTCTGTGCCACGACATGAGCGCCGAAGACGGGGCCACCTGAGGCGTCGGTGACGATGCCGGAAATGGTCCCACTGGAACGGGTGTGGTCAGACGTTGGATAGAGCGTGCTGATGCCAGCGATGTCGTCAGCGGCAAGCGAGGAAGCCGCGCCCGGTGTGCCTGAGTAGAAGGGGTTCATCGACGGCTGCGTCACCGCCGATCCGGCCAGAGGCGTATGATTGAGGCCGAAGAAGTGACCGATTTCGTGGACGGTGACATCGAGAAGGTCGATCTGATCGCCCACGGGTTCGATGGCGAAAGTGAAGTCGCGGCCATTGTAGATGATATCCGCATCTGTAATCGCACCGGTGGCGACATCGGAGTTCAGCCGTGTGACGGCGATGACGCCTGAGCCAGCCGGTGCGGACAGGGTGCGACCCGTCTCATCGAAGATGATCACGTTGCGTCGATCACGGCGATTGGCCGTGGCCCCGGTTTCGACGCCTCCACTCTCGAAGACGATTCGCGACGTAGGGACCTCAGTCCACACCTCGAAAGCCGCGCGGATGGCAGCAAAGGCGGCCTGTGACGGCATGTCATCCGATCCGGCGGCGCTCAGGATGTAGCGGACCGTGTCTGTCGTCCACCTTAGTCCGACCGGACCATCATCGCCCTCGTAGGTCTGGATGAGGAATCCATTGCTCTGTGCACTCATGGTCAACACGAGTAAGGCCGCCGCCAGTGATCGCAATCGGAAGCGCATCAGCGGGGCCCGGCGGGAAGGCCGACAGTGAGATCGATTCTCTCAAGCAGGTCTGTCAGTAGATGAGTACCGGTTGCCGCGACGGGTTTCCGGGTGCCCTGATCGAGACGCTGCATGCCATTCAACGACTGAATCGCCCGGGCAGGACGGCCCGCCTCCCGGACAATCTGGAACTTTGCCTGTCCCAAGCCGATCGGCCAGTGGCAACCCGCCTCATCGGCCGTCGACAGGAAGAGAATCACCTCTTCCCCCTCATGAAAACGGGGCATGCCGGAGATTTCGAAACGACGGCCTTCGGCGACACCCCCAGGTAGCAGGACGTCGATCGTTTCGGGCCAACCCTCGCTTGGTGTCTCCGTCACACGGGTCTTCATCACCCGCGTGAGCGCGAGTCGGATCTTCGTGACGGGTGTCTGCTCATCGACGACCGGGTGTGACCGGTCTACGATGACGCCCTGATAGATGTAGGAGGCCCGCTCGCTGAGTTGCTCAACGTCCAGATACTCCACGGTCGAAGCTCTCGCGGTCCCCGCACAGGTGATCAACAACAGGAAAAACCACGACAGACGCCGCGGGTACTGATCCAACATGGTCAGATCCAATCGAGCTTGGGTTTGCGCACAGTGGCTCTTAGACGTCGCAGGATGTGTTTTCGTTGCACAAAATCTAGCGAATGAGCGATTCCACGATCACGTCGTGAAGCCGTGGTCGAAAGGCGAGAAACCGTTCGTTCTGCCTTGTCAGATGCACTCGGTTGGTCAGCAAGACGACGTAGATCTCCTGCACGGGATCGATCCAGATCGACGTGCCGGTGAAACCTGTGTGGCCAAAGGCGCGCTCACTGAATTTGTCGCCACCGGGGCACCCCTGGTGGGCCGTATCCCATCCGAGGGCGCGCGTCGAACCCTCGACGATCTGCTGTTGCTGTGTGAATTCTGCCAGGCCCCGGCCAGTTATGGGGCCCGTGTCGGTCGGTGTCAGTAGCAGACGGGCAACGTGCTCGAGATCGGGCAGGGGAGCAAACAGACCCGCGTGGCCCGCTACACCATCGAGCAGAAAGGCGTTCTCGTCGTGCACCTGGCCACTGACCACTCGTCCACGCCATGGGCAGTTCTCAGTGGCCGCACAATCGTCTGGTTGCACTCGCGGTTCGCTGGCCGTCACTGGAAGAAATCCGGTGGAGGACATCTGGGCGGGAGAATACAGATGGCGACAACACAACTCGTCGAGTCGAAGCGTTCCGTCTAGACGCTCGAGCAGGTCACCCACCAGAATGGGTCCAATATCGCTATAGAGGGAAGCCTCTGCTGGCCCGGCCTTCATCGGGGCGTGCACAAAGTGCTCCATCGCATCCCGTCGAGTCGAAGGCTCCGTGACCTTGTTTGCTGAGAGTTGATCGCGCAACCTCAGTCCTGATGGCAGTCCTGCTGCATGAGCCAGCAGGAGTCTGATACTGAGGCCCGCCTTGTCTGGGGGGTAATAACCGGGGAGAAGTGATTCGAGCGGGGCATCGATGTCCAGTCCTTCTTGCCACCGGACCATCGTCAACCAGGTTGTGGCCAGGACTTTCGTCAACGACGCCAGGTCGAAGTGCGTGTCCATAGACATGGCTCGCCGGGTGGGCTCAAGCGCCGCAGATCCCAGTACACACCGTTGGGACTCACCACGGGCACGACCAAAGGACAGGCAGATTCCGGGGACGACACCCGCATCGATCGCTTCCTGGCACATGGTCGTTACGCCGTCCAGATCGCTCACATTTTCTCCCTCAAGTTGAGCCGCTACGCTCGTTGACACTCCCTTAGCGCCTTGTTACATTCGCCCTAAAATAGGGAGATCCGTCGAATTGTTAGAACGCTGTTGCATGCAAATCGGCGACCTGGCCGAACGCGCTGGCGTGTCCACGCGCACGATCCGCTATTACGAAGAGCTCGGTATTCTCGGGCCCGAAGAGCGGTCGGATGGCGGGTTCCGGCGATACTGCGACGATCAACTTCGGCGTCTGCAGATGATCCAGGGACTCAAGAGTATTGGATTCGAACTCGAACAGATTCGGCAACTGTTTACGTTGCGGAATGAGACCGAGACCGGCGGTCAGTTAGCCCATCAAATGATCGACATCCTTCGAGGTCAGCAGGAGGCGATCGACAGTAAGATCCAGCAATATGTCGGGTTGCGCGAGCGGACGACCCGAGGCATCGCGGTTCTGCAGGACTGTCAGTCCTGTGACATTCGTGTCTTCGAACGAGATTGTCACAACTGCGAAGTATACCAACGCCACGAGGAAGTGCCGGATCTCGTGGAATGTGCCATCTTTGGGCAATAGTGATTAGGCACCTCAGAAACGACGAATACAGATTCTATGTCAGATACCGTAGAGACCAGTCAGATGGTCACAGTCTCCGACGAGGCGGCAGAGAAGATTCGTCTTCTCAATGAAGCCGAAGGGGGCGGTGATCAACGTGGATTGCGCATGGCCGTCATCGGTGGAGGTTGTTCCGGGTTCTCCTACAAACTCGAGTTCGCCGAGGGCCCGACAGAGATGGACATGGTCATCGAATCGAATGGTGTTCGGATCTTCGTCGACCCGAAGTCCAGTCTCTATCTGAATGGTGTGACCCTCGCCTTTGAAGACGGGCTCATGGGTTCGGGTTTTCAGGTCGTGAATCCGAATGCCAGAACGACCTGTGGCTGCGGCGAGTCCTTCAGCATCTGAGCCTTCACGTCGTCTGCCCGACGACCCTTCCGGCGGCTCGCTTCCCATATACCTAGATCATCTTGCCACAACCCCTCTGGATGCGCGCGTCTTGGAGGCGATGATCCCGTTCTACACCACGGATTTCGGCAACCCGTCCTCGGCCCATCCCTTCGGTTGGCGCGCGAAACAAGCCACCGAAGCGTCTCGCAGCGAAGTGGCCTCTCTCATCGGTGCTTCACCGAGGGAGATCGTGTTCACGTCTGGGGCGACGGAGGCGAACAATCTCGCGCTACGGGGGCTCTTGGAGCGCGTGTCCGACCCCAACAACAGAGGCCACCTGATCACGGGCGTGACGGAGCATCCAGCGGTGCTCGATGTGTGCGATACCCTCGAATCACAAGGGGTCGATGTCATGCGTCTGCCCGTCGACGCACACGGTCAGATCGACGCCGGTCAGTTGCGAGACAGTCTGAGGCCTGACACGTTTCTCGTGTCCCTCATGGCCGCCAACAACGAAATCGGGACGCTCCATCCCCTCGCCGAGATCGGCTCGATCCTGAGCGATCACCCCGCCTTGTGGCACTGCGACGCGGCTCAGGCAGCAGGCAAGATTCCGATCGATGTGAAAGCGCTGGGCATCGACCTGCTGTCGATCTCAGCACACAAGCTGTATGGCCCAAAAGGGCAGGGGGCCCTTTATGTCTCCCGCCGCCGTCCCGCGATTCGGTTGGCCCCCCTGCAAGAGGGGGGAGGGCAGGAACGAGGAATCCGGTCGGGCACGCTGAATGTGCCAGGCATTGTCGGACTTGGAACCGCCTGCGAGTTGGCCGCTTCTGAGATGCCGGGCGAAGCCGAACGTCTGCAAAGGCTTCGTGATCGACTCGTCTCCCATCTTACGACGAACCTGCCGCAACTGCGCATCAATGGCCACCCAGAGCAGAGACTCCCGGGCTGCGTCAGCATCTGCTTTGACGGGGTGGATGGTCGCGATCTGCTGCTTCAACTGCAGCAGGATGTGGCGCTATCCGCCGGCGCGGCGTGCGCGTCGGGTCACGCCGGGCCATCCCATGTGTTGGCGTCGGTCGGCCTCAGCGACGAGCAGGCTGCATCGACGCTGCGATTCGGGCTGGGACGGGGAACCACGACACAGCAGATCGATACGGTGGCCGAGAGGGTTGTGGAGGTATGCACCCGTGTATCGGCTCTTGCGAGTTGAGTTTTCGTCTATAGCTTCAACAGTTGCTAAACCATCAAACGGATTCGCTGCAAGACAGCAAGATAGGAGAGTGTGGCATGGCTCTGACATCGAGCCAGTTGCTTGATCAGGTAAAACAGTCGATCGATGAGGTCACTGCAGATCAGGTCAAGCGTGGACTACAGGCCGGAGAGATCCAACACATCGTCGACGTGCGCGAGCGCGACGAAGTCATGGATGGATATATCCCCGGCGCGCATCTGATCCCGCGAGGATTCCTCGAACTGAACATCGAAGACGATGTCACGGTGGATCGTGAAGTTCCCATTGTGCTGTACTGTGCCGGTGGCAATCGTTCGGCGTTGGCCGCGCGTGACCTGGTCGCGATGGGGTACACGAATGTCACATCCATGATCGGTGGGATTAAGGGCTGGAAGGACGCGGGGTTCAGCATCGAGCAGGGTGGCATGTTGTCGGATGAAGATCTGCAGCGCTATTCCCGCCATATCCTGCTTCCCGAAGTTGGCGAGCAGGGGCAGCAGCAATTGCTCAAGGGCAAGGTATTGCTGATCGGGGCCGGTGGTCTGGGTTGCCCGACGGCGCTGTATCTGGCCGCCGCGGGGGTGGGCACCATTGGTCTGGTCGATGCCGATGTGGTCGATAAGAGCAATCTGCAGCGTCAGATTCTTTTCAGCGAAGAGATGATCGGCAAGCCAAAGGTTGAGGCTGCACGCGAGCGTCTGCTGCAACTGAATCCGGGGATTACGATCAACACCCATTTCGAGTTGCTCACCTCGGCCAATGCGATGCAAGTCCTAGATGGCTACGACATCATCGTAAATGGATGTGACAATTTCCCGACACGATATCTGGTCAACGACGCGGCTGTGTTGAGCGGCAAGCCCGTCGTGGATGGCAGCATCTTCCGATTCGAGGGGCAGGCAACGGTGTACGACTCTGCCGATGGCGGGCCGTGTTACCGTTGCTTGTATCCGGAACCACCGCCACCGGGTGAGGTGCCTTCCTGTGCAGAGGGTGGTGTCCTCGGCGTCCTGCCCGGCACCATCGCGATGGTGCAGGCGACGGAGGTGATCAAGCTGATTCTGGGCACGGGTTCCCCCCTCGTCGGACGGATGATGCTCTACGATGCGTTGGACATGAAGTTCCGTGAACTGAAGCTTCGCCGGAATACCGAGTGCCCTGTGTGCGGTGATGCTCCGACGGTGACCGAACTCATCGACTACGAGCAGTTCTGCGGCCTGCCCGGTCACAGCGAGGCGGCTGGTTAGCACGACGGAGTCGTCGCTGGCTGTAACGTCGCGGCGAGCGAACTGATTCGAGTGTCCTGATTCCAACCGGACGCTGGTCGATCACGGCCAGCGTCCGTTTCTTGGTTGTGACGGCGAGATTCACTCGTCGTGCAATGTCAACGAGGTACAAGGCGGCTGTGGTGGATGTCGATTCAGCAGCGACGAAGTCGTCGGCGACCGAAGTAGACCTCATGTTGCCTCTCGACAACACCCAGGATGATCCGGTGCTCGATCTGCCGGCTCTGTTCGACAACGACAACGTCGTCGAAATCGAGCTTGGGATCGGCAAGGGGCGCTACCTGCTGGACGCGGCCCAATCGAATCCGGCTGTGAACTACATCGGCGTCGAGGTGGCGGGGAAATACCTCCGCCTTGCCCACGGCAGGGCCTGTCGGCGGCATCTGAGCAATGTCCGCTTCGTGCACGGAGACGCAAAGGAGTTCGTCGAATTCTTCCTCCCTACAGAATCCGTCCACGCCTTCCACATCTACTTTCCTGATCCATGGCCGAAGAAGCGTCACCACAAGCGTCGTCTCGTGGTAGGAGACTTCCTGGAAGAGGTCATCAGGGTGCTGATTCCCGGTGGGCGTCTGTGGCTCAAGACCGATCATGCCGACTATTTCGACGCCATGCTCGAGGCCTTGGCGCCTCTTTCTGATCGTCTCGAGTCTGTGGAGGCGGCCTGGTCTGGCGAACCCACCAACTTCGAACTGAAGTATGTCACCGATGGACGCCCAATCCATCGGAGAGTCTTGCAGAAAGCCTAATAGACTCAGGTCCAGCTTCCACCAGCCAATTCTCCGGCGGCCTGCCCACCCTTTTCCACCACCCAGCTTCAATCTTCTCCTTATTCGCCTGTCATTTCCCTCTAGCGGAAGGGGAATGGGAACTCTGAGCTGGTGTTCGCTCGAAATGATTCGCCATCAGAGGTAGTCCACAGAAATATTCCTAATACGCTAGAAAAATAAGTACTTACAAAAATCGAGAGTTTAATTTCTGCGGGGGCGTCTTTTGTCTTGACACCCCCAAGATTGGACTGCTATACTAATCGGTGGTGTAAAGTGGGGCATTGGGGTGTAAAGTGAATCCAATGGGGTGAATTCGGCCGAACGATGGCAACTCAGTTTCTTGGTGAATTCGAGGTTCCCGTCGACGACAAGGGCAGGATCTTTCTGCCTGCCGAGTTGCGTCGGAATATTGAGCCAGAGGCCGACGAAACCCTCGTCGTCGTGCGTGGACTCGACGGCTGTCTGACAGCTCATCCCAAGCATCTATGGTCGCAGATCGCAACGAAGATCCTACGACTCCCACAAACCGAACAGAAAGTCCGCCTCTACTACCGAGGCATGTTGTCGCAAGCGGCCGAGGTAAAACTTGATCGACAGGGCAGGGCTTCGGTTCCGCGTAAACTGCTTGAGCGGGCCGGGATCGACGACCGCATGGTGGTGATCGGCGCTCTTGATCGGCTTGAGTTCTGGCAACCGGACGCCTGGAAGCAGTATCTGCAGCAAGCCGAAGCGACGCTGGAAGAGGTCGCAGAGACGCTCGACCTGTAGGAGAGGTGCTAAAAGGCCCGTGATGATGGACGATCCGACCTTCCACGTACCTGTGATGGTGGATGAGGTGACGTCAGGGCTGATCAACGATCCCGAAGGGGTCTATGTGGATGTCACCATCGGTGGCGGAGGGCACGGCGAAGCCGTTCTTCGCGCATTGGGAGAGTCTGGTCACCTGATCGCCTGCGATCGCGACCCGGCGGCACTGAACGAGGCGGGCCGCCGACTGCGCCCGTTTGGCGGGCAGGTGAGCTTTCTCCAGTGCGCGTTTTCCTCCCTCGCCCAGTCGGTGGCCCCACATGTGCGCCGGCACGAGGCGGCAGGCGCAGCCGGGATTCTCGCCGATCTTGGTGTCAGTTCGCATCAGATCGACGAGGCATCTCGGGGGTTCAGCTATCATCAGGACGGTCCGCTCGACATGCGCATGGACCGCAGCACTGGGGTGCCTGCAGTCGACCTCTTGCAGCAGATCGAGCAGGCCGCCCTAGTGAAGCTGATCCGTGACTACGGAGAAGAACGGCGGGCTAAACAGATCGCCGGCGCCATCTGCAGACGACGTGGTGAAGGTCTGCTGTCGTCGACATCCGATCTGCGTGAAGCGGTGGCGTCTACGAAACCGAGGATGCTGAACAAGTCCTTGGCCCGCGTCTTCCAGGCCCTCAGAATCGCCATCAATGGCGAACTGGACGAACTGAGCCAATTCGTCGACAGCAGTGCAGAGTTACTCGCTCCCGGGGGACGCTTGGTCGTGATCGCTTATCATTCGCTCGAGGATCGCATCGTCAAGACGCAAATGGCTCCTCTTGTGAAAGGGTGTGTGTGTCCGCCACGCCTGCCCGCATGCGTGTGCGGCCACGAACCGACCTTCAAGGCGCGTAGCAAGGCGCTCACGGCGACGAAAGCCGAGATCGAGGCCAACCCCCGTGCCCGCAGCGCCAAGCTGCGGATCTACGAGAAGCTGATCTGATGGACGGGCTTGTCGGATATTTCTCACGTGTGTTCGCCGTAGCTGGGATCGTCGGCATGACCACGATCTACGTGTGGAGCAAGGTGGAATCGAGCGGAGTTGCTCAGCGGATGGATGCCGCTCAGGGGCAGTTGTCGCACCTTGAGGAAGAGCGATCCAAGCTCGTGGCCAGGTTGGAGCGATCGAAATTGTCGGGTGTGCTGCGGCAACGAGCCGTAGAGGAGTTGCATATGGTCGCTCCCAAGTCGCCTTCTCTGGTGGTCATCGAATGAAGTCGCGAAACGAACGCTCTCACGTCGGTCTCCGGCGATTCAGGCTCACCCTGGGATTGTTTGGGTGTGCTTGGGCTCTGGTGGCAGCTCGTCTGGTCGATGTACAGGCCTTGCGATTCGACCAGTTCTCCGAACGCGCCCGACTCCAGCATCAACGCCAGATTCAACTGAGCGCTCGCCGTGGCCCCATTCTCGATCGTCACGGAAGAGAGATCGCCCTGGACGTACGCTCTGTTTCCTTCTACTGCCGTCCTCATCTCGTCGAAGACCCAGACGGCGTGGCCGCGCACTTTGCCCGCTTTCGCGGGACCACCGTCGAAAGTGTTCGCAATCTGGTGGACAAGCGGCGCCCCTTTGCCTATCTGCTTCGCCAGGCGGACGAGTCGCAGCTCGACGCGATCCGGGACCATGAGTTCGCCGGCGTCTTCGAGCAGGAGGAAGTGCGCCGTCTCTATCCCTATGAACAATTGGCAGCGCAGCTGATCGGCTTCACCGGTATCGACAACGATGGGCGGGAGGGGCTCGAGTTGGCCCTCGACTATCGATTGGCGGAGTCGACGGGATCTGCGCTGACCTGGGTCGACAGTCGCGGGCAGCAACTGGTGGGGCGCCGGCGAGCCCATCAACCGGCGCGCAATGGGGCCAGTGTGCAGTTGACGATCGACGTCGTCATGCAGCGCATCCTCGAGGAAGAGTTGATTCGGTCCGTCTCAAAGACGGGTGCTGAGAGTGCGATGGGGATCATCGCCGATCCTCACACAGGCGACCTGCTGGCCCTTGCGAGCGTACCCGTATTCGATGCCAATCATCCCGGCGATTCACCTGCAGCGCATCGGCGGAATCGCACCATCACCGATCCCTTCGAGCCTGGCTCCACCTTCAAGCCCATCGCGCTGGCGGCGGTGCTGGAAGAAGGACTGACTCGGACGGCGGCGCAGGTCTTCTGTGAGCAGGGGGCCTTCGTGCTGGCCACAGGTGACACGCTTCGTGACACGTCACCTCATGGGTGGCTCACAACCGCACAGGTGATGGCCCGATCGAGCAACATTGGTATGATCAAGCTCGCCGGTGAACTGCGGCGCGCAGACTTCTATGACTACTTGCGGCGGTTTGGGTTTGGCACGCGCACGGCCGTGGGATTGCCCGCCGAGAGTTCCGGGTTGCTCAGGCATGCCTCTGAATGGTCGGATCGCTCTCTCGAGACCATCGCCATTGGCCAGGAGGTCAGTGTCACGGCGCTACAACTCGTACAGGCCTTCGGGGCCATCGCCAATGGCGGAACCCTGATGGCGCCACGCGTCGTGGATGAGGTGCACGAAGGCTCTGAGCGGCGTGTGACGCCGGTGCAGAAGGTTCGTCGAGTCATCTCCAACCATACCGCTTCGCGCCTGCAGCGCATGCTGGCAGGTGTCGTGACTGAAGGGACGGGGAAGGCTGCTGCCATTGATGGGTTTACGGTCGCAGGCAAGACAGGGACCGCCCAGCGCGCCCTGATCGATGGCGCAGGATACGCAGAGGACGAATACATCGCCTCCTTCGTCGGCTTTGTTCCCGCAACCTCTCCGCGTTACCTGGCCCTGGTCGTGATTGAGAATCCGAGGGTGGGAAAATACGGCGGCGTCGTTGCGGCGCCGGCCTTTCGTCGAACGATGGAGCGCGTTCTCGAACTCGACGGAAGCCTGGAGGGCATCGCCGAGCCCATCGCGGCAGCAGCGGAGAGCGTTGGGCTGCAGATTCCGGATCTACGAGGTCTTGTGGTTAGCCACGCTCGGCAACAGGCGGTTCGCAGGGGCCTGGCCGTGCGTTTTGAAGGGGCCGGCCCGTTCGTGATTTCGCAACAACCTCCGCCACGGAGTCTTCGGCCAACGGGCGTGGTCGTCTGCTGGCTTGGTGAAGCCGACGACATTGCCGCACCGGCTCTGAGGCAGGCGCCTCGGCGTCAGTCCGTGTTGCTGCAGAAACTCGCTCGCGAGCGCCACCTGGCAGCCCTCGGCGGCTGATCGTCGCATGCGACTCGCAGATCTGCTGGCCGGTTACCCTGTTGAGGTGCAGGGCGGAGGTGACCGTGACATCGAGCGTATCGTCTCTGATTCTCGACAGGCTGTACCTGACGCGCTGTTTGTCGCGATACGCGGCGGCCAGGAAGAAGACCGTCACGACTTCGTCGCAGACGCCGTCGCGCGTGGTGCGGCGGCGATCATGGTCGAGTGCGAGATCGACTGCGTTCCGGCAACGCGGATTCTGGTCGATGACTGCCGACAATGGCTCCCTCGACTGGCGAGTCGTTTCTATGGAGAGCCGGCCCGCCAACTACGGTGCGTGGGGGTGACAGGCACAAATGGAAAGACAACCACCGCGTGGCTCCTGCATCGCATTCTGCATACGTCGAAACCCGCCAGTGCTTACATCGGTACGATGGGATTTGCCGTTGGCGACGGTGCGGCGTTGCCCAACGCCAATACGACGCCCGAAGCCCCCGAACTCCACCGTTTGTTGCGGATCGCCCGCGATCAGGATGCTGTGAGTGTCGCTATGGAGGTCTCTTCTCACGCACTGGCCCTGCACCGAACCGATGGAATCGACTTCGATGTGGCTGTGTTTACGAACCTGACGCGTGATCACCTGGATTTCCACGGGACCTTCCAAAACTACTTGGATGCAAAGGGACGATTGTTCGATGGTCTTGCGGCCGACGCAACTGCGATTCTCAATCGAGATGATGCGTCGTGGCGGGTGCTGAGCGAGCGTACGAAGAGTCATGTCCTGACGTATGGGCTTGAAGATCTGTCTGCAGACGTCCGACCCGTAACCGTGAGCAAAGAGCTCGCTCAGACGCGTTGCCGCGTAGCTTCGCCTATTGGGGAGATCGACGTTGTTTCGCCATTGACTGGGCATTTCAACCTGTCTAACATCATGGCCGCTTTGGCCGGAGGCATCGCACTCGGTGTCGAAGTCGACGCGTTGCGCGAGGGGATCGCGCAGGTGCCCCGTGTTCCAGGCCGTTTCGAGCACATCGACGAGGGGCAAGCGTTTGGAGTCCTCGTCGACTACGCTCATACGCCTGCCGGTTTGCAGACCGTGTTGGAAGCGGCGCGAGAGTTGACGCAAGGGCGTTTGATGTGCGTGTTTGGCTGTGGTGGCGATCGCGACGCCGGTAAGCGTCCACTGATGGGAAGGATCGCCGAAGAACTTGCCGATCTCGTCTTTCTCACGTCCGACAATCCGCGCAGTGAGTCACCGGAGCAGATCCTCGATGAGATCCTGCAGGGCATGTCACAGACCCGTGGCATCCATGCCGACGTGGATCGACGGGTTGCGATCGAAGAAGCGCTGAGCGAAGCACGTGCAGGTGACCTTGTCGTGATCGCTGGCAAGGGGGACGAGCCGTATCAGTTGCTGGCCGACGGTGCGGTCGATTTCGATGATCGCCAGGTAGCCCGCGAATTACTGGGGCAGGCCTGACCAATGGCCAGGACGCTCGGCGAACTCGCCGCGATCGCAAGAGGCCAGTGGCGGGGGTCTTGCGAGTGTGAGAGGCCGTTGGCCGGTGTATCGACCGACACCCGGCAGCTTTGTGCGGGTGATGTTTTTCTGGCTATCGACGGCGATCGATTCGACGGTCACCGCTTCGTGGCCGACGCATTCGCCGGAGGCGCTGTGGCGGCTCTGGTGCGGTACGACCGAGTAGACGATCTTACGGCCGGTGACGGACCGTGTTTGGTGGTCGACGATCCGCTTCGGGCGATGGCACGAATCGCCCGAGATCACCGTCGAAGCTTTACAGGCCCTGTCGTGGGGGTTACGGGTAGCGCCGGAAAAACGACGGCCAAGGAAATGATCGCCGCCGTCTTGGGACATCGGTTTAGGGTCCACAAGACACCGGCGAATGAGAACAATGAAGTTGGCGTGCCTCGTTCGGTCCTTGCTCTTGATGACTCGCACGAGGCGGCGGTATTCGAGTTGGCAGCGCGACAGGTTGGAGACATTGCATACCTGGCCGACGTTGTGCAGCCGAACATCGGTGTGCTGCTGAATATCGGCACGGCACACCTGGAGGTATTTAAGTCTGTAGAGAGAGTGGCCAAGGCCAAAGGGGAGCTCCTGGATTATATCCGGGACGAGTCTTGTGTGGCCTTCGTCAACGTCGACGACTGTGTCATTGCCAGGGGGGCTAAGAGGACAAAGGGGAGACTCCTTGGCTTCGGTCTGAGACGTGAGGGCCATTTTAGTGGGGAGGGACTCGTTCTCGACCAGGAGGGTTGCGGCCATTTCTCTCTACAGCATACCTCATTTCCTCGTACCTCCTTCCAACTGAGAGTACCCGGACGACACAATGTCTACAATGCGCTTGCGGCGATCGCCGTGGGCGTTGAGTGTGGCATTGAGCCATCGGAAAGTGCCACGGTTCTCGCCGATTTTGCACCTGTCGGGATGAGGTCGGAATTCTTGCGGAATCGCGGTATCCGTGTTATCAATGACTGTTACAACGCCAACCCCGAGTCTCTCCGGGCAGCCGTCGACCTGCTCTGTGATATGCAGGTTGAAGGGCGGCGGATTGCTGTTGTCGGAGATATGCTCGAGTTAGGCGAGCAATCTGCCGCCTTACATGAGGAGGCCGGTCGATATATGGCCAGCCGACTCGACGTGCTGCTGACGGTCGGGGATGCGAGTGAGCATCTGCTCGCCCAGGCCCGCCAAGAGGGCATGACGGCGCAGGACGCACGGCATTTCAGCAGTCGCGACGAGCTGATCGATCACGCTCGGCGTCTGGTATCCGATGGGGACACAGTGCTTGTGAAAGCCTCGCGCGGTGTAGGTTTGGAGCACATCGCAGAAGGACTGCTCGCCGAAACGACGACATAGGCTGCACGACGATAGCCGTCCCACCCCCCCGGTGACGGTGATTTTCTCCCTCCCTGCTGTTTGGTACACCGACGTGGCCACATTTCGGTGTATGTAGGACGTTTCTCTCCCGCCCGATTCCGGGTCGATGTCCAGTACGATCGGTCGTTTGATTGTCCACTAGTTCTCCCGCAGAGCGTGCGGCTCGGCAGGTTCTCCTGATCGCCGTCGTCCTCGTCGGTATCGGCGTGGTCATGGTGTACAGTTCGAGTTCCGCCCTGGCCGGAACGCGTTTTCATGATGCGGGTTTCTTCCTCCATCGCCAGCTACTACGGGCAGCTTTCGGCCTACTGATCATGTTTGCCATCTCCCGTGTGCCGTTGGGATGGTGGCGGCGTCTTGCGCGGCCCCTTCTGATCGGCGTGATCGGACTGCTTGTACTTGTGCTGCTTTTTGGCGAGGGCAAGGGTGCCCAGCGGTGGTTGCCCTTTCGCCTCCCCGTGGCACAGATCACGTTCCAGCCCTCTGAATTCGCCAAACTGGTTCTCGTACTGTATCTGGCCGATGCGATGGTCCGCCACCGCGAACTGATGACGGATTGGCAGCACGGGCTGCTGCCCCGACTGCTCATCATCGCTATCGTACTGGGACTCATCGTTCTCCAGCCCGATCTCGGAACGGCGTTGGCTATCGGTACCATCGCACTGCTCATGTTGTGGATCGGCGGCGCTCGCCCGGCGCATCTGGCCTGCGTGGGTATCGCGGGGCTGCCCGTCATCATGGTGTCGGTCCTGACTTCACCGTATCAGCTGCAGCGTTTGCTGACATTTCTTGGCGACGCGGATCCGCAGGGCGCTGGATTTCAGATTGCGCAGGCCGAACTGGCCCTGGGGAGCGGGGGGTGGGTCGGTGTGGGGCTTGGCAATAGCATGCAGAAATACTTCCTGCCCGAACCGCATACCGACTTCGTCTTCGCTTTCGCCGGTGAGGAACTGGGCCTGTTTGGCACCCTGAGTATCATAGGCCTGTTCATCGCATTGGCTCTCCACGGCTTCCGTATCGCCGCTGGTGCCCGATCTGATTTTGGTTTCTACACGGCGGCGGGGGTCACGATGATGATCTCCGTCTACGCCCTGTTGAATGTTGCTGTCGCGACCGGTCTGGCGCCGACGACGGGGCTGCCGTTGCCCTTTATCAGTTATGGCGGCTCGGCGCTGCTGTGGAATCTGTGTGGTCTCGGGATTCTCTCCGCCGTCGCACGCGAACAGGAGGACAAATCGGGTATGCGAGCGGCCTTGTCGCCCGTCACCTGGCGACCGGCGGCGGACCATCGCCATGCGCACAGTCGTCGTCGACGTCGCTGGTCGGTGTTGCCTCTGCCTTGGAGCCCTCGGTGATCATGGAATCTCAACTGCCTCTTGTTGACCTCACCGGCTCCAGGGCCGTGCACATGATCGGTATCGGTGGCGCCGGCATGGAACCGCTGGCGCGCCTGCTGCAGCACGCGGGCCATGATGTAAGAGGGTCGGATCAGGCGGATGGGGAGGTGGTCCAGTCTCTTCGGACACATGGGATCGATGTCTGGACAGGGGCACACGATTCTGCCCGCGTCGAAGGGGCAGACATTGTGGTGTATTCTGCGGCCGTCACCGAGGACAATCCGGAATTGCGGGCAGCGCGTGATCAGGTCGGCCAAGTCTTATCTCGAGCCCAGTTGCTGGGGTGGTTTTCGCGTCAGCGTCCGATGATCGCTGTCGCTGGAACGCACGGAAAGACCACGACGTCGAGTATGATCGTCGCCGTGGCCCGCGCCGCGGGCCAGGACCCCGGCGTGGTTGTGGGAGGATGGCAGTCCGGCGCGAGTCTGGCCGCCACTGGACAGGACGATCTGCTTGTGGCTGAAGCCGACGAGTACGATCGCAGCTTCCTGTCTCTTCACCCCATGGGTGCGGTGGTGACGAATATCGAGGCTGACCACCACGACACGTATGCGGATGATGCGGCGTTGGACGACGCATTCACTTCGTTCCTCGGGCAGACGAGTGACTGGATCGTCACTCACGATGAACCGCGATGTGTGCAGGTCGCGGCGCGCTCAAAGGCACCAGTGACCCTGTGCGGTGGCCCGCGCGCCCACGTGCAGTTGCAGGATGTCGTGGTGGGGACGGACCACTGCCAATTGCAGGTCAAGGTCGGTGGGGAGGCCCGCCCTGCTGTGCAGTTGGCCGCACGTGGACAGCACAACGTGGACAACGCCATGACCGCCATTGCCGTCGCAGACCGAATGGGGTGGCCCTGGTCTGCCGTCGACGATGGGCTGACGGGCTTCCGGGGTGTCGATCGGCGCCTGCAGACAAAAGCCGAGCTCCACGGAACACTCGTGGTCGACGACTACGCCCATCATCCGACCGAGGTTGCCGCCGCCCTGCGATGGGCTCGTGGCACGGATCGCCGTGTGGTGGCCGTGTTTCAACCCCACCTCTACTCACGAACACAGCATCTACTCGATGACTTTGGCGACGCCCTGAGTCTTGCAGATGAAGTGACGGTATGTGAGATCTACGCAGCGCGTGAAGCACCCATCGCCGGTGTGACCTCGAGCCTCTTGACGGACGCGTTGCGTGAGCGTGGCGTGGTTGCACGGGACGAGGCCCATCCGATCTCCGCGATCTCGACGGCTCTCGATCGGTGTTCAGAGGGAGACCTGCTGTTGGTCATGGGCGCCGGAGACGTCGGGGATCGCCTCGACGACGTGTTGTCTCTTCGCCGGGCAGAGGCGTCGTAACATGGCACGGACCAAGCGCCCCCTTACCTCCAAGACCGCGGGTACACATAGACGTCGTCGCGTGATCGTTGCCGCGGTCCTGATGTTCGGCATCGGTACCGTCGTGGCAGGTGGATTGGCGGCGCGCCACGCCCTGGGTGAGGTCCCTGGGTATCGGCTGTTTGCTCTCGAGGTGCACGGGCTGCGTCTGCTCTCCGGTGAGGAGATTCTCACCGCCAGCGAGCTGCGCCCAGAGGACAGCATTTTCGATGCGGATCTGGACGACGTCGCCGCCCGGATCGGTGAACTGGTCTGGGTTCGCAGCGCCCGTGTTGAACGCCGTCCGCCCGACCGCCTAGTCGTTACGCTCACAGAGCGACGCAGGATCGCCTGGCTCGATTGGCAGGGCGAATTGTTCGGTCTGGATGAGGAGGGGGTGGTCCTTCCTCGTGGCCGTCTCACTACCGAAGGGGTGACGGATCTGGATCTGCCCGTCATCCGTCCTCACGATGGCATCTCTTCAGCGATTTCAGCCGAGCCGGATTCCTGGGAGCCGATTGTGGGTGAACGATTGCCGGAGCAGTTGGATGTGAGTGGCCTCCTGGCGTGGTGGCTGCGTGTCCGTCGAAACGCGCCCGATCTGGTGCCGGAGATTTCAGAGATCATGCCCCTCGAAGAGGGCTCCCTGCGACTTCACCTGGTCGCCGATGATCTGGAGGTGCGTCTGCCCCGGGCCGACGACGACTGCTTACAAGCTTTGCTGGGCGTTCTGGATCGGGTCTATCACGATGTGCCTGATGCGATCTACGTCGATTTGCGATACAACGGCCAGGCTGTCGTGGGAACGTCGCGAAGGTTCGAGAATTCCCGTGCCAGACGTCCCGCATCATCTGAAGAACAGGTCGTCTCCCATGGTTGAGTCGAACACGCTACTGGCCGGTGTCGATATCGGTTCGACCATGGTTCGGGTCGTCCTCGGTGAGGCGGGGGGCTCGCAGTTGGATGTGATCGGTGTCGGATCTGCACCTAGCCTGGGAGTGCGCCACGGCGTCGTGGTAGACGCAGACCGTCTCAGCTCGGCGGTTCGTCAGGCCCTGGGGCAGGCGAAGATGGCGTCCGGCGAACAGGTTGATCGAGCGACGGTTTCGATCTCGGGCGAGCACGTGAACGCTCTGCAGAGTCAGGGGGCTGTCGCGGTTGAGGGGCGTGAAGGCACCATATCGTCAGGCGACCGTCAGCGGGCAGTCGACGCAGCCCGAACCGTAGCGATTCCCTTCGAGCATGAGATTCTGCACGTGTTGCCGCAGGATTTTGACGTCGACGATCAGCACAGAATTCAGAATCCCGTCGGTATGTCTGGTGTGCGACTCAGCTCGCGTGTTCACATCGTCACGGGTGGCGTCACCGCCGTCCGCAATCTGGTGGCCTGCGTGGAGCGTGCGGGGCTGCAGGTGACGGATCTCGTGTTCAGTCCTCTGGCGGCGGCGCGTGCGTGCCTGACCGAAGACGATCTCGACATGGGTGTGGGACTCATCGACCTGGGGGGCGGAACGACGGATGCCGTCTGCTTCCAGGAGGGCGCCGTTGTGCGAACCCACGTCGTCCCCATCGGTGGACAACAGGTCACGGGGGACCTGGCCGTCTGCCTGCGCACTAGCTGGAATCACGCAGAGACGCTGAAGCGGCAGTTTGCCCTCAGTGCAGAGGATGCGCTGCAGGTGGCTGGTCTGGCCGACCGGACGCCCGAGCGTGTGGACCCTGCGGATGTCTGGGAGATCTGCGAGGCGCGTTTCGAGGAACTGTTCTCCCTCGTGGCCCAGGGGCTCGATCTGCAGGAACGGACATCACCAAGAGCAGGTTTCGTATTGACCGGTGGTGGCTGCCAGCTTCGACAGGCCGCCGATGTCGCCGAACGGGTTCTACAGACCTCTGTACGCATCGTGACGCCCGAGCCCCGACCCGGTATCGGAGACGGTCTGGCCGAACCGGAGTGGGCGACTGCCATGGGACTCGTCCTCAGCGCCCGTGACGGGCGCACTACCTCGTCCAACGAACTTGTCACTCGCTTTGACGCCACCGCAGGGCGCATGCGCTCGTGGTTGGAGGGATTTCTCTGATCAGTGAATCTGTCCTCGTGAAACAGCCGAAGAAACCGTTCCAGAATAGAAAACCGCAGCGATCGATGCCCACCCAGGGGGAGGCCACCATATGACGTTCCAGATTATCGATTTCGAATCGTGCGCCAGTATCAAGGTTGTCGGTGTTGGCGGTGCCGGTGGCAATGCCATAAACCGCATGGTGCAGTCAGGCATGCATGGTGTCGAGTTCGTCGCCGTCAATACTGACAGTCAAGATCTCGAAGTGTCCGCCGCCGATCACTGCCTCTGCATCGGCGAAAGCGTGACTCGCGGCCTTGGCGCCGGTGCCAAGCCCGAGATTGGTCGACAGTCCATCGAGGAGGATCGCGAGAAGGTCGCCGAAAAACTCGCAGATACGGACTTGGTCTTCATCACAGCGGGCATGGGTGGTGGCACGGGAACCGGGGCGGCACCGGTGGTGGCTCAGATCGCCAAAGAGGAGGGTGCGCTCACCGTCGGCATCGTCACCGAACCTTTCCAGTTCGAGGGATTCCCGCGAATGCGCAATGCGCAGGCGGGGATCGCCGAGCTGCAAGAGCACGTGGATACGCTCATCGTCATCAAGAACCAGCGACTTCTGCAGGTCTGCTCGCGGGATACGACGCTCGAAGAAGCATTTGCCAAGGCGGATGAGGTGTTGCTGCAAGCCACCCGTGGAATCGCTGACCTTATCACGATCCCGGGCATGATCAATCTCGACTTCAACGATGTGAGGACCGTCATCACCGAAGGGGGAGATGCCATTATCGGCGTGGGCGCCCATCGTGGTGAAGGTAGAGCATTGGAGGCAGCAAAAAAGGCGATCAAGAGTCCGTTGATCGAAGAGATCTCCATCGATGGAGCGAAGGGTGCACTCATCAATATCTCCGCCGGCGCCAACCTTACGTTGTATGAAGCCAACGAAGCGGCATCGATCATTCAGGAAGCCGCTGGCAGTGAGGCGAACATCATCTTTGGCACCGTGATCGATGAGTCGATGGTTGACGAGTTGCGAGTAACCGTCATCGCCACCGGTTTCCATCTCAACAAGGATGGCAAGTTCGTTCCCCAGTCACAGATGCAGCCTCAGATGGCGCCATCTGCGCATCCTGAAGAGACTGTTCCGGCTCAGGAGCCGGAGCAGCGTCCCGGCCGAGTCCTGCGGACGCCGCGTCGCGCGTTGGAGGCCGAGACCAAGGCGGGAAACGAGACGCAGTGGAGCGAAGACCTGGAGTATCCCGCCATCTTGCGCCGGAAGATGGGGTGACGAGTGCAAGAGGCGACCGAATGCGGTCCGATGAGTGATTGCGCCTTATGGCCGACGTGGTGATATTTGGCCGGTCTGTAACTCTTTGTCCGCCGACAGCTTACATCTGCTTGCCATCAGTGTCTGGCGATGTGAGTGGATGTGGACTCTTCGGTCAAAACAAACCCACTTTCACTCGTTGAATTAAGGAATGTGAGCTTGAGTGCCACAGTTGGAATCATTATGGGAAGCCCCTCTGATCAAGGGGTGATGGACAAAGCTGTCGCCGTTCTCGATGAGTTGGGAATCACGCACGAGACCGTGGTTTCTTCCGCTCACCGGAATCCGGAGCGCACCGCCACCTGGGCTAGTGGAGCAGCAGGTCGCGGAATCAAGGTGATCATCGCGGGGGCGGGGTTGGCCGCAGCCCTACCGGGCGTTGTCGCCGCGCACACCACAGTTCCAGTGATTGGAGTGCCCATCGCTTCAGGGGCGCTCAATGGTGTGGATTCACTCTACAGTATCGTGCAGATGCCACCCGGGGTGCCCGTGGCAACCGTCGGAATCGACAACAGCCGGAATGCGGCCGTACTCGCGGGCCAGATTCTGGCGTTGCAGGATGACCAAATCCAAGCAGCACTGCTCAAATACCGAGAGCAGTGGAATCAGTAGATCAACTCAACCCGCACGATCCCAACGTGCCCGTCGCCTGTTCCGTACAACCGACTCTCTACAAGGACCCTGACCGTCGTGCCAGATCTCAGACGCATTTCCAAGCTTCTTTCCCTCATCCTGCGTCATCGGCCAGACGAATTCGGCCTCAATATGGATGAGTTCGGTTTCATTCCTCTCGATGAAGTCGTCGAGGCCGTTCAGCAACGTTATTCGGCCGTACAGGAAGAGGATATCCGGGACCTTGTGGAGACCTCCCGTCAGCGGCGATTCGAGATCACCGACGATGGGATCCGCGCCCTCTATGCGCACAGCTTCTACGTAGAGATGGATGGCGAGCCGATGACGCCGCCGGACTGTCTCTATATGATCGCCACGACGGAGGCGGCGGCGGTCATGAAGGATGAAGGGATTCGACCTGAGGATCGTTTCTACCTCCATCTGTCAGCGAGTCGGGACTCAGCTGTGTCGCGATCTGGCTCGATGGACCACCCGTCCCTCGTCGAGATCAAGGCGGCCGAAGCGGCCGGCGACGGTGTCCAATTCTGGGAGCGGGGCGAGGTCGTGCTCACGCGCACCCTCGACGCAAAGTTTGTCGGTGAGATTGTCGAGATCGAAGGAGCACCTCCGAGACGTGACGACGAGGAGGAAGGCGAGCGCCCTCGGCGACGCCCCCGGGGTCAGGGGGGTGGTCGCGATGGAGGACGTCGCTCGGAGGGCGGTGGCCGACGTGAGCGTGGGGAACGGCCTGAGCGCAGCGGCGGTGGTGGTGGGGGGGGGCCATCGATCGCTGGTGAAGCAACGCGGCGCGTGGACCCCAAACCTGAAGAGAGGACGTTCGGCCGTAGTGCTCGCATTGAAAAAGGACGACGTCGATAACGTGAGGGGAGCCATCGCCGCGCCCGGCGCCCCGAACTGTCGACGACCCTTCAACTGACGATCCCTCGCCGATATGGCTCAGTACGAAGTGACTCTCCGCGACTATTGGCGCATCCTTCGTCGGCGCAAGGGGATCGTCGTCTTTACGGCGTTCCTTCTTGGTTTCTTCAGCTTCCTACTGGCATCGATCTGGAAACCCCAGCCTCTCTATCAGGCGACGGCCAAGGTCCAGATCAATCTTCACCACAATCTGACCGGTCTCTATCTCCAGACGATCGCCTATAACTCCAGCGATCAGATCGAGACGCAGCAGACGATTATCACAAGCCAGCCGGTCCTGCGCCGGACGGCGGCCGAGCTGGGTCTGCTGACAAGAAACACGACCGCTCCTGATTCGGCCCTGATTCTTCAGGATCTTCAGCGGATCATTACGACTTCCCAAGAGGGCTTCACGAACATCATCACCGTGTCGGCCAAACATCCGGTGCCCGAACGGGCCCGAGACATGGCCAACACCCTCTCTCGGGTCTATCGCGACTACGACCACGAGTTGAAGAATCAGCAGGCCGTTCGGCATCGAGAGTTTGTGGAGATGCAGCGTTCCAATGCCCGTTCGATGCTGGAGAAGGCGGAAGAGGCGGTGCGGCTCTATCGGGAACGAAGCGAACTGATCTCTCTGGAGAGCCAGGCCAGCGTCAATCTCCAGGGCATCAGAAGCTCCGAGCGTGAGGAGCAGCGACTCATGCAGGATCTGGCCGCTATCGATGTCATGTTCGCCGAAATGGAGTCGAGTGGCGGCCTGTCGGAGCGGACCCTGCAGGGGACTTCCGTCCGACGTGTCGGCGAGACGTTCATGTCGCTGAGTCGCAACCTGAACGACCAGAGACTGCAGCGCGACGCATTGCTGGTGCAGTTGATGCCGGACCATCCGAATGTGCGACGCGTGCAGGTGAAGATCGATCAACTCACAGGTGATCTGACCGGCGAATTGCGGCAGCGCCGCGAAGCGATGCGTCGAGATCTGGACGCAGAGCGAGTCCGTCTGGCAAATCTGCGCGAACAATACAATCTCCTGCCCTCCATGGGCCTGGAGTTGAGTCGACTCCAGCGCGAAGTGGCGATGCGGCAGGAGGTGGTCACCGTCCTGGAGGAGTCCTATCAGGAAGCGCTCATTCGTGAGGCAGACAAGGTCGAAGAAGTCTCGGTCCTTGAGTGGGCTCTGACGCCCTCGATTCCGACCAATCCACACCATCCGATGCGTCGCGCCATCATGGGGGTGCTGCTGGGGCTGGTTCTGGGCGTGGTCTTCGCCGTGGTTGCAGAGACCCTCGATACGTCGATCGGAACCATCGAGGACGTGCAGGATTACACAGGTACGCAGGTGGTGGGGATCGTGCCCTTCATCAATGTTGACGATGTGCGTGCATCGCTGGCTGGACGTGATGTCGACGTGTCCGACGATCGCACAGTTCAGCGCAAGGCCCAGCTCGTCGCCTATTTCGATCCCATGTCGACTCTGGCTGAAACCTATCGAACGCTGCGCACGAACATCGAATTCGTCAGCGTCGAAAAGGGTGTGCGCTGCATGATGGTAACCAGTTCGATGCGCTACGAGGGTAAGTCGACGACGATCGCGAACCTTTCGATGACGATGGCCCAACTCGGCAAGCGAACGCTGCTTGTGGATTGTGACCTGCGCAAGCCATCCACGGCCCGTCTGTTCGGTCTCGACAAGGAGCCGGGCGTGACGGAGGTAATCGTGGGCAACTACAAATGGCAGGACGTGGTGCGCACGGTGACGGATATCGTGACCGGCGGTATGGGCATGGAAGATGTCCTGCAGACCCAGGGCATCAGTAACCTGCACATCATCACCAGTGGTGCGATTCCGCCCAATCCGGCTGAGTTGCTCAATTCGCGCAGGATGGATGAGTTTCTGCAGGAATTGCGCGACTCGTACGACGTGATCCTGATCGATACGCCCCCCGTACTGCACGTCACAGACGCAGCCATCCTTGGCAAGAAGGTGGATGGGGCTCTCATGGTGTACAAGGCGGGGGATGTAGCGCGGAGATCTCTCAAGCGTTCCACGACTCTTCTGCAGGGGGTAGGAGTCGATCTGCTGGGTGTTGTGATCAATGGTATTCGGGCGGATCTGAGTTCAGAGTTTCAGGATCTTGGATACAATGCATACTACGCCTATGGCTCCGACGTCACCGCGCCGGAGCGCACCCTTGAGCAAAAACTCCGGGACTGGTCGAGGCGTTGGGGAAAACGACTCGGCATCGGCGAGGACGATCACATTCCTCCGCCCTACATCAATCCAGATGCCGCCGCCGCTGTCGATAGCGACGACCTCGAGGATGAGGACGACTACGATGAGGAGGATGGCGGATCGGGTCTGGGGAGAAGACTCGTCACCTACGTTGCCCTGGCTGTGGCTGCTGTGGGCGTCTCCTGGCAGAGCGGTGTGCTGCCGGGCCTGTTGTCGATGGAGCCGACAGCCGAGGTGTTGCCCGCACAGCCCAGATTGACTTCGCAGCCGCCTCAAACTCTGGCCGATCCTGTCGAGCGAGTCGATCCGCAGCGTATGCCCACGCCCGAACCCCAGGGCCTGGTCCCGGTCGAACCCCAGGTCACCGACGCGGCCCCATCTGATGTTGAGAGATTGGCTGCCGACGCGCGGATGGATTCCCAGGAACCTCAATCGGAGGCGGGGGAGCCTCAATTTGAGGCGGATGTTCCTCTCTTCGAAATCATCGAGACACCACGATCCTATGTCGTACGTGTGGCGGCCTATCCTCCTGGTTCTGTGTGGCTGGAGCGAAATCTTGCCGCCCTGCGGCAGGCCGGTGAAGACGCATTCCTCAGTCCCGTTCATGTCGATTCAGAGCGATATCTACGTTTGCTTGTAGGTCGATTCCAGGATTGGGATCGCGCCTTCAGCTACGCCGAACAGCTGCGAGATGCAGGTGCGATCGACGAATTCACAGTTCTTCATTTGCCATACGCAGTGCGCGGTGAGGGGGTCATCAACTCCCCATATACGACGCTGAATACGAAGCAGGAGCCCATTCTGGCTGGCGCTTTCGCAACGGCGGGCGAAGCGGGTCGTTTCGTCGCCGATCCGCGCGTGTGGCCCAGAGGGCCCTAACACTGCCACGACGGATTGGATCATCTGGCTTCTTGAAGTAACTCCCGTCGACACCCCTGTTTGGCTGGAGCGGTCTGCCTCTCCCCTGGTTTCGTATCGCGAAATTAATTCGCGTGTAACCCCCTTGCAGTCGCTGAGGGGGGCCTTGTCGTTTTCAGCCATTGACCCACGATCACGCCCCACCCGCGGGGGTCAGATGCCGATGATGGTCGTGATCGTCTGTGTCTGCATGGCCATGTCGGTTCTGCTTGGTCTGGCTCCCTATCTGGTCGGGGGAGCAGTGGCTCTGGCGATTGCCCTCTTCATCATCTGTTTCGTCAGCGCCGAAGCGAGCCTCTATGTGCTGATCTTTTCGATGCTGCTGTCGCCGGAATTCGGCATGGGCGCCTTGTCGGAGCCCGAGGCGAACACGGGCGATCGCGGAGTCACGATTCGGACGGAAGACCTGTTGCTGGTGGTGATGTGTTTCGCCTGGCTCGTACGAATGGCGGTACACAAGGAGCTGGGTCTGGTCCGCGAGACGCCTCTCAACCGACCGATTGCGTGGTATACCTTCGCATGTGTGTTGGCCACCGGTATGGGGCTGATCTTCGGACATGTGGAGGGGATGACGGGCATGTTCTTCGTACTGAAGTACATCGAATTCGTCGTCTTCTTCATCGTGTCGAACAACATTCACAGTCGTGATCAGATCCGCAGATTCACCATTGCTATGCTTGTAACGACCTTCATCGTCAGCATCGTCAGCGTCGTCAGCATCGTCGCCATCGTGCAGATCCCCCTCGGGGGGCGTGTGTTGGCGCTCTTTGAAGGAGAGCAGGGAGAACCGAATACGCTGGGTGGGTATCTGCTCTTCACCTGTGCCGCGGCGGGAGGTCTTCTACTGTCGCTACGCCATTGGCGCGCAAAGATCCTGCTGACGACGCTTTTGCTGTTCGCACTGGCGCCGTTTCTGGCGACGCTCTCTCGCGGATTCTATCTGGCGTTGCCCATTGTGTACATGGCGCTGACGGCTTTCAAGAGGGGAAACAGGTTCCCCATGATCGCGATGATGGTCGTGCTCACCGCATTGGGGGCGGCGGCCATGCCTCAGGCGGTGAAGGATCGCATTCTCTACACCTTCGATCAGGGGGCCACCAGCCACTATCGGGTGAGCGTCGGCAATGTCCGTCTGGACAGCTCGACGTCTGCGAGGATCAAGAGTTGGCAGGAGGCGTTCATCGACGCGGCTTCCAGCCCCTCTGGGGATACGGGGTGACGGGGTACACCTTTCTCGATGCCCAGTATCCGCGAACGCTCGCTGAGACGGGAATGATCGGTGTCTTCACCTTCGGCTGGATCATCGTCGCCTTCTATCGGGAGAGTTATCGGCTGTACCGATTCTCGGAAGACGGGATGTATCGGGGTCTGGCGCTCGAGATGATCGCAGGACTGACGGGACTGCTCGTGCATGCAGTGGGCGCGAACACCTTCATCATCGTCCGCATCATGGAACCCTTCTGGCTGACGGCAGGCCTTGTGGTTGCCTCGGCAAAACTGGACGAGGAACCTCCCAGCGAGGTGGCTCATGTCTGAAGACGGTGACCGCGACCGTCTCCGCCCTCGCTGTCGGGTGTTGCACGTGATTACGAGATTGGATCGGGGAGGCTCGGCGGAGAATACCTTGCTGACGATGGCCCACCTCGACCCCGACCAATATGAAGTGACCCTTGCCGTCGGTCCGAGTCAGGGACGCATGTCGCCGACCCTGGATCTTGCGCGAGATCGCGGTGTGCGGATCGTTCATATTCCCCATCTGATCCGTGCTGTCCATCCCTGGTATGACCTTCGAGCCTTGGGTTTACTGTGGCGACTGTCCCGTGGGTTTGATCTTGTACATACGCATACCTCCAAGGCGGGGATTGTTGGCCGCCTGGCGGCGCGTCTGGCGCGCGCGCCTCACGTCATACACACGCCTCATGCTCACGTCTTTTATGGCTACTATTCGGCCGTCGTCACCAGGATGTTCCTTGTCTTGGAGCGCATTGCAGCCCGCTGGTGTGACCGGATCGTCGCCTTGACCGAGGCCGATCTCGAAGATCACGTCAGATTCAACGTGGCGCCCGGGGCACAGTTCATCGTCATTCACTCGGGTGTTGATCTGCGCG
>PVBE012853590.1_pt1 | contig 40303 bp, 35 predicted proteins | sample 1631181 | NCBI WGS metagenome assembly PVBE01 (sample SAMN08397723, study PRJNA350692) | Marine metagenome, whole genome shotgun sequencing project. | isolation source: water | place: Pacific Ocean | collected 2012-04 | reverse complement strand
TAATGAAGTTTGACATCAGAAGGCGAAATTTGGAAGGATATATCTTCTGTCTCCCGGCTTCCGACTTCACTCTCACCTAAAACTTCTCATCATATTTCGTCCAAAGGAAATCACCTAACTTAATAGCTTCTTTCATTACTTTTTCTCCTTGTTCATTTGAATAGGAATTCAGAAATTCGATGGCGTCTTTCTTATTTTGATGATATAGTTCCAGAGCTTCCTGATCAACTGCTTTTTGAGATTTAATAAGGTTTAGTTGCATTGGTACCCAAACGGAATCAACGTCATAACGCATATCACCCCAACGTTGTGATGCAAGAGTTCCAAGTCTGTTAAAAATCCACCATGCTGAATTTAAAGTATAACCGTTAACACGACCTGGCGTTTTATATGGTTGAGGCAAATCGCTTACACAGCCGTAGATAGGAACATAAATAGACGTTGCAACATTATCCATAGCTAACCATTCAACACCTCCTATTTCATCAGGTAACCAATTCCTTAACTGAATAATTGTTGCATACATTGTATACCACCTAGCTATGGTACGCTCGCCTAAAGGACCCCATCCACCGTTAATCTTATGTAGTTTATTAGCATCATAAGGCATGTGTGGACTTGCAAGTGGTGAAATAACCGTTTTGCCATCTTTGTCAGTAACTGTAAGTGATTTAGTCATATCGAAAGGCGTGCCTTCATAATAATCTTTAAATACATTAATAATATCTTCCAGCGTAACTAATGAATCTGGTTGTACCGAAAATGGATAATTCTCATCGTTAGGATTAAGTTTAAGTGAAGGTGCAAGAAGGTTGAACACTCTCCACTCACGCCTACGAGAGGCAAATGATGTCCGGCTATTCGGGGCATAGGCATAACAAAAGCGGAACTCTTCCTCATCAGGATTCCACCATCCATTTTGTTTGGCAACATCAAAGACATTATCGGATGCCATGAAATGATCTTTATCTTTAAGGTCAATCTCTTTGATTGTACTTGCATTGGCATTCACTGATATGTGATTATCAGGTACTCTTTGTGCAACCCAAACAGCTCCAATTTTTCCTTTTCCTGGTCCAACTATCTCCAGGTGCCAGACTTCATTTTTATCAGCAATAGTTAATACTTCACCGTAATCGTTCCAGCCATATTTCGCTAACAAAATACCTGCTGTTTTTATTGCTCCCCGTGCAGTTGATTCGCGCTCCAACATAAGCTGGCAAATCCTCTGACAATCAATAATGCCTTCATCACTTTGGAGTTCTTTCCGTCCACCAAATGTTGACTCTCCAATCCCTAGTTGTTTATCATTTAGGCTAGGATAAGCTGTATTGATATATCCAAAGGTTTGCTTTACCTGTGGGATACTACCTATTTCCAAATGCCCGTATGCTGGCATAGCAAGCGAGTCATTTTTTACGCGCTTATACATAGGAATTTCTTTTCCCTTATTATGCTTTTGGGCAGGAACAATATCAATCCATGAACGTGTACGATGACTATCATCTGTATGGGATGTATAAACCGATCCGTCAGCACTGGCTTCTTTTCCCACTGTTATTGTTGTGCAACCTTCAGGATAACCGCCTTTCCAGTCGCTTTTGTCAGCTGTTTGTGATATTACTGTAGTTGATAGTAATAAACCGATTATCACAACTATCATTGATTTTACAATATTTTTCATTTAAGTATGTATTTATAATTATTCTTTCATCCATTCAAAAACTTGATAATGATCGCCATTCATGCCAAGTTTGGTATACACTTTACGTGCACCTGAGTTTTTCATATCTACGTAAAGCCTTATACCTGCAACTTCATTACTTTCAACAACCTGTTTACGTATGTACTCATACATTTGCTTGAAAATGCCAAGTCCTCTTTTTTCTGGAATAACATATACTGATTGTAACCAATATACCCAGCTATTCCTCCAGTCACTCCATTCCTGAGTTATAAGCATAGATGCAACGATTTCATCCTTTTCAGTAGCAACATAATATTTCCCCTTCTGAGGATCTCTAAAAACTGAGAAAACGCCATCAGCTACAGTAGTTCTTTCAAGATCCAGATCCTCAGTTTCTTTCGCCATTTCGATTTGGAATTCTGCAATTACAGGAGCATCATGTTCATTGGATAACCGTGTATGAATCATCTTTTTCTTACTTTTGCCACAAAAATATAAATATTCTGTTTAACAAATGAGCGACCTTATAAATCACGAATGTGGCATTGCCTTAATAAGATTACGAAAGCCTCTTGAATATTATATATCTAAGTATGGAACTTCTGTTTACGGGTTACAGAAACTCCATCTCCTAATGCAAAAACAACACAACAGAGGGCAGGACGGTGCTGGAATAGCTGAAGTAAAACTCGACCTCGAACCAGGTAAAAAATATATTAGTCGCTTAAGATCGAATTCTACAACTCCTATTAAAGACATATTTAATGATGCTTACGATGCTATTCAAAATGTAGCAAAAGGAGATAAACAACGACTTGATGATGTAAATTGGTTAAAATTAAATGCTGAATTTACTGGAGAATTATTTTTAGGCCATTTGCGATATGGTACATTTGGCGAAAACAATATCTCAACCCTTCATCCATTTGTGAGATCAAATAACTGGAAAACGAGAAACCTTGTATTGGCAGGTAATTTTAATATGACAAATACTGCTGAGTTATTTGATGAGCTTGTTAAATTGGGGCAATATCCTGTTGAAACATCTGATACTATTACCGTACTGGAAAAAATTGGACATTTCCTAGATGAGGAAAATCAAAAGTTATACAAGCAGTTTAAAAAAAGTGGTTTTAAGAAAAAGGAGATTACAAACCAAATTATTGATTCTATTGATATTCTAAATATATTAAACGAATCTGCAAAAAGATGGGATGGGGGTTATGTGATTGGAGGCTTAGTAGGCCATGGAGATGCTTTTATAATGCGTGATCCAAATGGAATACGACCTGCATTTTACTATATTGACGATGAAGTTATTGTTGCAGCTTCAGAACGACCTGTTATTCAAACAGCATTTAATCTGAGTGAAGAAGAAGTAAAGGAACTTAAACCTGGTCATGCGTTAATAATAAAAAAAGATGCCAGTGTTAAAATAAGCAGATTTGTCGATAAAAAACCTGTTAAGTCATGTTCGTTTGAAAGAATTTATTTTTCCAGAGGTACTGATAAGGATATTTATCAGGAACGCAAAAGCTTAGGAAAGCTGTTAACTCCAGCAATCCTTGAAGAAATTGATTACGATCTTAAGAATACGGTATTCTCATTTATTCCAAATACAGCCTCAGTCGCTTTTCAGGGTATGATGGATCAGATTCATGAGTTTTCTACAGATAGGATAAAAGAGAAAATTCTTAATAGTAAAGATCCCCTGTCGCGTGATAGACTTGATGTTATTTTCAGCAATACTCCGCGAGTTGAATCAATAGCTGTTAAGGATGCAAAACTTCGTACTTTTATAACACAGGATACTCAACGTGATGATCTGGTTGGCCATGTGTATGACATTACTTATGGTATTGTGAAAAAAGATGTTGATTCTCTTGTTGTTCTGGATGACTCAATTGTCAGAGGCACAACATTGAAAAATAGTATTATTCAAATATTAGACAGGCTTCATCCCAAGAGGATAATTATTGCTTCTTCTGCTCCTCAAATCAGATATCCTGATTGTTACGGAATTGATATGGCCAAGCTTAGCGACTTTGTTGCTTTTAATGCTACCATTGCTCTTATCAAAGAGACAAAACAGGATCATATAATAAACGATGTTTACAATAAATCGAAAGCTCAACAAAATTTGCCTAAAGAAGACATAGTGAATTTTGTAAAAGAAATATATAAACCTTTTACAGCCCAGCAAATCTCAGATAAAGTTGCCGAGATTGTTAAAGTAAAAGGCGTTAAAGCTGATCTTAAAGTAATATATCAAAGTATTGAAGACCTGCATAAGGCAATACCTAATCATACGGGAGATTGGTACTTTACAGGCAATTATCCAACACCTGGTGGTAACAAAGTAGTTAACCAGTCTTTCATTAATTATATTGAAGGTGTGAATATTAGGGCTTATTAATAATTATTTATTACCCTTTAATTTTATTCCTCGATCTCTATATAATATTACAGTGTGTTAAAGGCAGATTGTATTTTGCTTGCTAATTCACTAAACTCGTCATGTTTGAAACTAAGTTTAGGTTGTTTGAAATCCATGTCATAAAGAGAGTTAATAGGAATAAGATGAACATGAGCATGAGGAACTTCTAATCCGATAACAGTAATCCCAATCCTTTTACACTCAACTACTTGTTCAATAGCTTTGCCCACTTTTTTTGCAAAAGTAAAAAGTCCCCCTAATTCAGCATCTTCAATGTCTAAGATGTAGTCAGTTTCTAGTTTTGGTATAACAAGAGTATGACCTTCTGCTAAGGGATTAATATCTAAAAAAGCATAATACTTGTCAGTTTCTGCTATACAATAAGAGGGTATTTCTCCGCTGACAATTTTAGTAAAAATTGAGGCCATCGAGTAATATTTATCTTATAATTTCAATAATTTCGAAATTTAGTTTGCCAGCAGGAACACTAATTTCAGCTGTATTGCCAACTTCCTTTCCTAGCAAACCCTTTGCAATAGGAGATTCCACTGATATCTTACCTTGTTTAAGGTCTGCTTCTTCCTCAGGTACCAGTGTGTATTTCATCGTAGAATTATTTTTAATATTTCTGATAGTCACGGTTGATAATAAATAAACTTTACTATCATCCATTTTTGATTCGTCAATAACTCTTCCATTACGAACACGCTCCTGAAGTTTGGATATTTTTAGTTCGAGCATACCTTGTGCTTCTTTTGCAGCATCATATTCAGCATTCTCCGATAGGTCTCCCTTATCTCTAGCTTCACTGATCTGCTGCGAAATCTTAGGCCTTTCAACATTAGAGAGGTATTCAATCTCCTCACGAAGCTTTTTAAGCCCTTCCTCTGTAAAATATTTTGTCTCTGACATGGATTAACCTCTTTCTAGATATGATAAATAAGATAAAAAGACCCTTAATTCAAAATTAAGGGTCTTTAGTACGCTGCAAAGATAAAAAAGATTTTTCTTGCAGTATGAATTCTTAGAAATTAAATATTATGCCTATTGTATGATTACCACTGAAACTTTGTGACTCACGGAAAGAATAATCAATTCCAATATAGCTTCCCTTTTCTTTTTTAAGAGGAACTTGAACGCTGAGCCCAGCACTTAAACCGTTGTTAATATTTATATTTTCAGAAGATGTAATATTATCGAACATCCCTTTCTCGTATGTGTAACCGCTACGTAACATTACGTAATCCTTCAAGCTTATCTCCAGTCCCAAGGAAAACTGATCCTGACTAAATGAATTTGATGTAAAATTACCAGCCAGCGTAAGTCTGTAATCTTTTGGGAAAAGAAAATCATATGCAGCACCAATATTTAGCTGTGCTGGAATTTCGAAGGCCATAGATCTTTGATCAACAGTAAATGATGTCTCCTGACCTGTTATTATAGTACGTAATGATAGCCCATCGCCACTATATTTCATTTTAGGGCCTACATTCTTTAAGGCAATACCAAACGACATTTGCTCCTTATCTCCAGTAACATATTGAATACCTGCATCTATGGCTACTCCAACTGCAGATACATCGGAGATAGATTCAGAAATAATCTTAAGTACAATACCGGCGTAAATACTATTTGAAAAAGCTTTCGCATACGCCAGACTAATGTTCATTAAACTCGGGCTATACGTACCCTGGGATTCATCCGGATTATCAACTGTTCGTATGTCTATATCTCCAAATGTCATTGACATAACAGACAAACTAAGTGCACCTACTTCACCAACGCGTTGTGAAAGGCCGAAGGACATAATATTAGTTCCAGTACCTTTTAACCATTGGGTGTTTGCAAAGATTAGTTGGGTTTTCGGTGTAAAAGCAGTACCTGCTACGTTACCCCAAATCGCCTCTAAACCTCTAACCCTTGACATGTTAGCACTTGCCCAGCCGCTACTTCTAGCCCACGGATTTATTAATAGCTCGGTGGCTCCAGCCTGGCCAGACCTGTCTCTGTTCCCAGCGAAAGTTGATTCTGCTACAGGAAATATTAATACTAAGATTAAAATTACGATCAGATTTCTATAAAGAGTTTTCATATTCAACTTGATTAAATTCTTGTTCAGGCTTTAAATATTTATTAGAAAGTGTTTAAGTCAGGGACTCTAGTTACACAGAACCATTTAACGACACGATTACCTTCATCTGATTTAATATGAAAATAATACACTCCTCCTGCAATCGGTACAGAAGCAAAGTTTTTAAGATCCCATTCAATTGTAGTCAGCGGTGTATCTTTAATGAATTGCTTTATTTTACTTCCACTAACGTTATAAATTGTAATTGTACACTTTTCAGGAAGATTTATTATTTTTATTCTGTTATCTAAAGCGTTATGCTCGTAATCAGAATAGGCATAGTAGGGATTCGGCACAACTGCAATAACATCTAAATCGATTTGCTCTTTTTCCGTTACATCAAACTCCGTTTCTAGGCCAGCCATTGTAAATTCATACATTGGATAAAAATTGTTTATATCCATGTTAGGATAAATTGTATCTAACGGAACGGCAGAATAGCCTTGTTGATATGGCTTACTCAATCTGATACGAATCTTAGCTTCGTTCGATAACCACTCTTCTCCTACAACTCCCATTGGAATTCCGGTATACATATTCAATCCGTAGAAACTACTTTCTGCAAATACTGATAGAAAAGTTGAAATTGAATCTAGAATCTGTGACGAAGTACGCCCTGCATCATAAGCAGGCATCTCAAATTTATATAAAGTATCGTTATCGTTTATGAAATAATCATTCCTTTGATCTATAACGTAAACATAATGTTTACCACCCATAACAGGAGTTAGATTTGTACCTTCTCCTATCCAAATATTTTTATCAAGTATCTGATCTTCCAGGTCAAGATTACGTGCTGTTGGATTAAACAGCATATCCCGTCCATTCTGTGCAACCAGATACGAATCCTCGGCAAACATCATATTAAGCCTTGCGCCAGTTTCAAGGTTAAGAGCATATCCAGGGAACCAACCCATTCCATTATCGCTTATATAATTAGGATCATTAGGATTATCACTTGATCCAGAACCAATCTCAGCAAAATTGCCATCTTTATCAACCGATGGTGATGCACGTTTATAGAACCGCTGTGCATTACCTTCAGCCAATTCAGCATAAAAACTTGATTCTAACACAGGGCATCTTGTCCATTTATCCTTATCAGGTGTGAGAACAATATCAACGCTTGCAACGTCCTTAAATTGAGATTTTAATTTTGAAAGTTTACTGAAAGCAGGACCTGATGTGCTTTCAAGGACTTCACCCGGTACTCTGCTGTTACCGGAAGCTGTCATACAATATGGAGCCCAGGTTCCAGTAAGAATGTTTGCATACGCTGAATTAGGATCCCATGGGTTAAATGGTGAAGCTGACATATTCCAATCGTTCGTTCCAGGAAACGCACCGCTCTGATATGTGCCTGATCTTATCCAGTCAAGTGGATATCCTGGCAAATCAACATCACTAACACCGCTTAGCCACCTGTGTGAACTATCTGCATATGTAATATTAGATTCTATCATTCCGTTATTTGGAGCAAGTATTTCTAAATATGGGTCACTATCTATTTCTCCAATCCCTATTGGGCCTGGGATAAAAGGTTGTTCAATATTTATTGAGAATCCAAGATCGATAAACAGTTGTTCGTATTCATCCATTATAGTTGTGTCGCTCTTGTGAATTTCACCAGTTGTCAAATTTTCTAATTTCCAGTTACCCACAAGTTTACTTGTTGTATCACCCTCAACAAGAGGGTCGTCAGTCACGTGTGTAACTTGAACTCGGATTAGTGTATCCATCCACCATCTATAATCAGCATTAACAACACTTAATGGGTCAATAATTTCAACATTTAATGGCCCTGAGTTTATTTTGTAAACCGGGTTATACGCAATAGGATAATCAGGTGAACCAAATATATTAATTGAATCTGCTGGAGGTTTTGATAATATTTCATCAATGGTTTCCTGGGTGAAATCAAGATTCATACCTCCATTACCGTTACCTGCAATTCTAGTAATTTGCGGACTATTTCCATATTCAGAATTAAGCACTGTACCATTAACAGTAAAGTGTGGCATGCCTGTGTACATACTAATATTTTTTCTTCCTGATAAATACGCGTGTGTCTGTCCACTACTATTTGGAAAGTCCATTCCGAAAGGAAGATAATTATTATACGCATATGCAAGAGCCAGATAATAATATTGTTTATTATTTACCAGTCGAACATCACCTGTTGCAAAAGCATCCTGTGATAACTCAAATGAGTGACTAATACCATTGTCACCACCATCAACCTCTACTATCGGTACATTTGCACCAATATAGTCGTTATATTCGTAGTTAACTATTTTTGTAATACCATTCTGTAAGTCAAACTGTGCTACTAAGCGAGCGAGGTCCGGATCGTGAATATTATCAACACTAACCGTAGGTCCTTTTAACTGGAAAATTTGATATCCTTCAAACCGATACCATGCATCGCTTGGAACAGGTGGGTCACTTCCGGGCAGTGGTTGTATAATATTTGGGTCAAACTCTCTATATTTCTCAAGATAGTTATTCGATGTTGCAGAGTTAGTAATATATACAATTAATTTCCTGTCAAGTTCGATCAAAGTTAAATCAGGTGCAGTAGGTCCGTCAATTACCTTAAAACAGTTATCAAATAATGCCTGACATTTGTCATCAACTACTCTAAGCAGTTCAACAGAAGCCCAGGGGCCTCCTACCTGAGCTCTTGCCCATGGAATACCAACGGTAATATAGTTAACAGCACCAGGCTTAAGAGTAAATGGTCCAGCTGATTGCATAAAACGCCTGTCCGCAGGTGGATTTGGCGCTCCATTATCACCAGTTTCCTCAGTCCAGTAAAATCCGTTTTGATTAAATCCACCATTAGGCGGGGTACCTTGTGTTCCCCAGTTACATGGGTCACTATCTCCCGGGAACATGAAGTCACATGGAGGCCCAACAGTTCCTGCTCCAGAAACATGCCCTGTTCCACCATATTCCATTATAGTATTATCTTTCCAAATTCCTTTTAAATAATTATAATATTGGGGTGCATTTTGAGGATCGCCCATGTTTCCTGAGCTATTATTATGGAACACAAACCTCCGCATACCATAACGTTCGTCATCTACTATACCATTACCAAAGTTAACACCATTAATAGCAGCCGACCGTACAATGGTTGGAATAGATTGTGGAATACCGTCAGGTAGATAAACCATATTACGAAGGCCACCATTTTGCGTTACTATGTCGCAACTACCACCAAAGGATGGCCCTGCAGTACTGTCACCAGCAAATGAAGGATTGTCGTAACCATCAGGATCCATATATGGCCCTTGGAAGAAGTCAACACCAATTGCGGGTGGCTGAGCACCATACGTTTCAGGTGTACCACTACCATCAATAGCAACACCATTGTAACAATAACCCAAACCGCGACCAACATCACATCCAACAAAGTCATCATAAGCATATCCAAGGTCAGGATCCATCCATGGGCAAAAATATGTTTGGGTAAGCTCAAATGTTGACCGGTTGATTATTTCATAACTGTAAAAAGTCATGTTATTAATAACATCGTTTGTAGCAAAAGCAAATGCTTGAGCTCTTATTTCCATACCAATAGCCGAGCCTGATGTTTCAGTATGGATATTTCCTTTATCATTAAATACCCACCAAAGAGTCTGGTCCCCTTTAATAATCTGGTCAGCAAGTATACTACCAGTTACAGTACCTTCAAATTCTTGCTCCATAGTTGGAGTTTCAGTATGGCAAAGCTCGTTTGTAATATCATAATATGGATAATCACCTGCATATGGATCGTATTCACCATCTCCAAGCACATCATAAAACGGAGCCAAATAATAACTTTGTCCTTGTGATACATCACCATGAGCAGGCCAATCAAGTATTGCAGGTGGAATATTATAATCTGCACTTGGTATAAAATGGCCATCAATAGGATCGGTGTGTGATAAGAATTCATCTACCTGAGCCCTAGTAATCTTGAAAAATTCATCATATTGGGCACAAACAGTTTCATCTATAGAAGCAGTTCCATCAATCGTAAGAGGTCCGGTCCAATAATCAATTCCTACTTGACGATATCGCTGAGCAGCAAGTTTAAGCTGGTTGTTAATGTCGAGGCCACCTATCCATAATGCACTTGCGAACATTGAGGTGGCAGTCCCTTCATTCGGGATAAAATATTTGCCAAGGCCATCAAGATCCCACCACATGTCTCCACCAGCGTTTATACGTGCTCTTGCATTGTTTATGTCAAGCCAATCGTAAGCTGAAGCCGGTGAACAACCGGCCGTAGTTTCTTTCAGGTTGCTTCCCTGCTTCGTTTTATCACCAATATATTTTTCGGCAGTAAGCTGATTCAAAAACACAACTGAAACAAAAACGATCATACAGGCTCGTAGTATTTTCTTCATGATGCTTATATTTTTTACTTTCTAAATTTAATTTATCAGTATTGTTTAATCTTAAAAGTTAAATGTTAGTCCAAGACGTATTTGACGAGGTGAACTATAATTAGCTGGATTATCAATGAAATTGCCATATAAATCCCTAAATGACATTGGATCAAGTTGATTGTTGATTTGGCGTTGCCATTCAGGGGCTGTTAGATAACCATCATCATCCGGATTACCGGTATATGGATAAACATTTATAATATTTTTTGTGTTAAGCAGGTTTAGTACCTGTAAATAAACATTTAAATATGCACCTTTGGCATTGTCTCCAGCATCTTTTTTCAGCTTAAAATAGAAATCTTTATCAACTCTCAGGTCTAATCTGAATTGCCATGGCAGTCTTGAACCACCATAAGTACCTTTCAGAAGTCGAGTGCCGCCAGATAAACGAGAATTGACTTCCCTGGAGGCTGTATATGGTGTTCCTGAACCACCATTAATTGTCAAACTAAATCCTAAATTGCTTAAAGGTTCTATAGGTGCTTTGCCTGATTTGTTACGATTAATCCTGGGACCATTATAATTTGAACCTGAGCCATAACGATAATCAATAACAATATTAAACGCATGTCTTCTATCCCATGGCAATGGGAAAGTAGATCGTAGGTTAGGTAATCCTGCTGCAACTAGAGAAGCTGCTGTAGTTGTCGAAGCACCAGTTGCATCAGCAAATTGTAATGTATAATACGCTCTTACACGCACATTTCCGGTACGACGAAGGTCGTATTCAGCAGTAAGACCTTTAACTGTTCCAAAGTCAAGATTATTATATGAAGTATAGTCCTTTGGATATGCTCCATTAAAACGGTATATTTGGATCATACTTCTCATTTCACGATAAAATGTTGTAAATGTGACAGAAGAAGTATTTGACACCTTTTGAGTAAATCCTAACTCATAATCAATAGTTTTTGTAGGTTCTAGAGATGGATTATTCAATCTCCCACCAATGTTATTAAAGAAATAATAAGAAGAGGGATTAGAAAAGACATTACTTGTTGGTCTTTGTGTTAGAACATCATAATGTGCAAAGAATAACGCTTCATCAGAAATTGGGAATGAAAACGAAATTCGTGGCATCACATTAATCTGTGGATCATAATCTTTAAAAGAGCTTATTGTTACCTGCGATTGATCCTGATCAAGTAATGCTGGTGCAATTCCGTTACCAACATCTAAGATAGTAGGATCAAGAATTTCAATACCATCGGCATTATACCAAGTATACTCATGTCGATAACCAACAACATATTCTGGATCTTTAACCTTATTAACATAAACTACAAAATCATCGCCCATACTTGAAGGGTGCGTTACATTTTCAAATCCTGGGACAGTATTAATATTAGAAACATCATGCGTAGGATACAGCACGAATGGATCTTCCAATACCTTTTGGTTAGCATCAAATCTATCAATACGAACACCTACATTAAAAATAAGGTCTTTAAATGCAAACTGATCCTGGATATAACCAGCCATATAAATTGGTTGAAAGGCACCAATATCTCGAGTATATTCTCCGTTTGCATCAGTTTTGTTAAAAAAGTCGGCGTAAGCAGGTTGGGTTGTTAATACATTTCCCTGATAATCATAACCTGCATAATTAATTGCAGAAAGCCCATCATTCCAAAGTTCATCAGGTGAAAAGAGGCTAACGTTTAATGCATCAGGAGCAAGGTTAACAGAGTGCATATTACCATTTTTATCATAATAATCGATTGAGCCATCATCATAATCGTATGAATCCATCACAATGTAATCGAGTCCATCAACAGGTAAACCCATTGCTTCCCTTAAATTTTTGTCGAAAGTGCGTTGTGAATTGGCATCATACTTTCTTCTATAGATAACAGTATCAGGGTAACCATTGTGTGAAATAAGCTCAGGATGTTCTGTATCAAGTTCCCGCAAATGAAAGTTTGTAAGTCCTCTACCGTCACGTACAAGGTTCCAAAAACCGGTAGGGGCATAGTTGATAAATCTGTTAGTGCGTTGCTCATATTGAAAACCTATTTTAATACCATGATTTCCAATATCGAGTGACGCATCCATTCTCATGTTGTACTGATCGTTGTTATATTTATTATAACCTGACTGATTAGTTCCTGGTGATTGATACAACGTATAAATATTCTGAGGAGTACTCCCATTTATTAGACCCTGACCAAGAAGTATATCATCAATATTTTGATAATGGCCTTCAGGCATGCCTTCATATATACTATAATAATCAGTAGTGTATTTTGCCAAGAGAGGATTTATATCTCGTGCACTCCAATCAACGAGTGTGTCAAAATCCCATGAATTAAGCACCCAAACATTTTCATAATGGTGACCATTAACATAAGCAGTATCTAATTCAAAAGTAGGGGTTTTATATGTTGTGAACTTTCCAATATATCCATATTTAAAAAGGTTATTCCAATGATTTGCATCACCGGTTTCACCCTTGTATTTTGTATAATCAAACTGTAAAGAATAATAAAAGTTCTTGAAAACCGAAGTGCTTTCAACTGCCGTTGGAAAACGTTGTGTAAATCTAACATAACCACGGTATGTAGTGGTTTTTCTGAGTATGTTTTTATCCCAGTTTGCAAGTGTTGCGCTGTAGTTATAATCTCGCCCATTATAATAATTATAGCTTCCGCCTACAGTAAGATTTATAGTTTCGGTTGTGCGTATGTTTATATTACCAATAAAGTTATAACTCTGGCGAGCTGTATTTGGAGCCGTTTTAACGTGTTGCAGGTCGCTATTTCTTAAAAATGCTCCATTGATAAAGGTACCAGCACCTGTACCTGAGGGTCTGACTGGATTGTCTTCTAGAAGCTGCAAGTTTTCAGGGGTAAGGGAATAAAAACCAGTAGCAGAAGGTCTTCCATCTTGGTTTAAATTAATATCACCAGCGATAAAAAATCCAAGAAGTGATGTGCTTTTGTCTTTATTTTTAATCAGCGGCCCCATTAAGTTAAATCCAACTCTATTGTGACCATAAGGATCCAAAAATTCTGATGTTTCCAACTCAATGCCAGCGCCAAATTGACGGGCAGGGCCTTTTGTAGTTACATTAATTATTCCAGAAGTTACGTCACCATAACGGGCCGGTACACCACCAAGGATAACATCAACCTGCTCAATAGCAGATTGAGGAACACTTGCGTTTCCTATTACACGTATTCCATCAATATACATAGCCGTAGCATTGGTACGGGCTCCACGAACACTACCTCTTTCCCCATCTTGAGAGAATACCCCTCCTACTGTAGCTGCAACAGCGTTGGCAGTTCGGTTTGGCATTTTTGATATTTCCTCAGCAGTAATTGTTGCTCCTGATGCCGTTTGATCCTTGTCGATTAACGGAACCTTGTAATCAACAATTTCTACAACATCGAGAGTTTCAGCTGATGAAGTAAGTTCAATATCATAAAATCTGATTTGATCACCGCCAATAATGATTCCTTGGATAAGTACGGTTTTAAAACCAACAAAAGTTGCTTTCAAATCATACTTGCCCGGAGGGATAGGCTTGATGATGTAATTACCATCGTAATCAGAAGTAGCACCTCCAACTTGCGATCCTTTGTTTTCCAGAATAATATTGGCAAAAGGAATTGGTTCTTTTGTGTCTTTGTCAAGCACTTTCCCTTTCAATGCACCATCTTGTGCGAACATTAGGGCGCCTGTTACAAAAATTAAACCAAGAGTAAGGAGTAAATTTTTTAACATACCAGCAAATTTATATTAAACTTTATTCTTTGACTATTTACTTTAAAAGTCGGTAAATTTAACAATATTTGATTATACCAAACAAAATTATTTTAACTTTTCTTAACATTTCAAAAATAGACTTTTTTCAAAATCTCAGAATAGATAACAGCTTTTCTTAAATTGATATTTTTTCCGACCTTCCTTGTTGAAGAAGATTTTTCGGAAATTTTATAAGCCTTATCAATATTCTTGATTGGCAGTACAGGCTTTCTTTCAATGACATCATCTTTTGAATTATAGTTGCTTTCTTCATAATAATCATCGTATGAAAAAACTTCCTCGAGCTTCTCGTCTATAACCTGATTCGGCTCAGGTTCAATCTTTTTTGTATCTTGATATGGTTCCACATAATGCGGCTCTTCCTCTTCATCCTGAAGCCCCATTTCGTTGAGCAAAGATTCAACCAATGATTTTTTTTCACCCGATTGACTTGGTGCTTCTTTTTCTTTTTTCTTCTTTTTGGCTTTATAGAAAGAAAAAATTATCCAAACTAATCCTAAGATAATGTATAAAAAGTCCTCGAATGATGATTGTACTATCATAGTATATCAGATTAATGCTGATAGTTAGTGGTATGTTATTATGATTGATAAAAGTATAAATTTATTCTATACAATTGTAATAATAAAATGAAATTTAAAATCCAGTGGATGAAGATTACATAAGATGCGAAATTACTTAACCGGAAGATGGCTGATTAGGATCCTTTTGGAATTTTGAGCAACGCAATAATTTCATAAGTGGTTAACATCAAATAATAAACAAAAAAGGTAACAGTAAATGAAATAGCGTCGTCTCGAACTAACCAGGCGTAAACTATAATTATTATTGAGAAAAGAATTAGTTTGCCAAAATTCACCAGCATAAAAGCATTTGCAAAATGTGATAATTTAGTGTCGATATATTTGACTAACATTGTGAAAGCAAATAAGGTAAAACCATATATAAATAATAGTATAAAGGGCCATGTATTGCTTATCTCAATATCAGGTATCCATAATTGAACCGCAAGACTTAAGAAAAAAATAATACCCGAATAATAACTAAAACCCACAACAAATGGTGCAATTTTACTTTTCATAATGTATAGATTGTCTTGTCAAATTAAACAGTTATAAGGTAAAATTTAAAGTTTTAAATGTATACCTTTTAACAACGTAATATCGAAACTAGTTATTATTATTTTTAAAGAGACCCCTCATGGCATAAAAAACAGCACCGGCAACTGAAAGGAGAGTTAATACTAATGTAAATACAGGAAAACTCCAATTTAACCAAGCATCGAGAGCTTTACCTCCAAATGCTCCAGCTAAAATTATAACGATCATCTGTAAAGCAAGAGAAGAGTATTTCGCGTAAAACTTCAGAGGACTCTCTTTATTATCCTGTTTCATCGGTTTTAATTTTTTTGTTTGCTGAATATTACAAAAAAATTGCTGCACATTCAGGAACTCTCATGAAAAATTTAATCAATAACTTTAACTAATTAATTGATTAAATTTATTCAGTTCGTTTCATCGGTTTTATTTATTTTCCTTAGTGTCCTGCTGATTTTTAATCACCAGCGTATCGCTTACTTTCTGTCCTTTGGTGAGGTATCAGATTTCATTTGACAAGTGCCGGTAAAAACTGCTCCAGGCTCTATTGAAATTTTTTTGGTTGTAACATCACCCGAAAAGATAGCAGTCGCCTTAAGAACAGTAAGATTAAGAACTTCTAGTTTTCCTTTTACTGATCCGAAAATATCAGCATCACTGCATATAATTTCACCATCTACATTCCCACTTGTACCCACCACAATTCGTCCTTTGGCTATTATTTTACCTTTAACGGAACCCTCGATCCGAAAATCTCCTTCTGATTCAATATCACCAACAATGTTTGTGCCTAGGGCAATTATGTTTGGGACCTGCTTATCGTTAATCCCGTTTTTATGTTTTTTCACAATAGTTTTATCTTGTTAATTTTTGATTATTTTAGTATTTAGTCAAGGTAAATAAGCTGCACAGATTCACAAATAACAAACTACTTAATTTGATTTATAATTGATCTCGAAAAATTTGAGGTACGAAGATACATCTTTATCCCTATAAAATACCGGGTAATTTGAAGCTGCTATCGAAAATATCAGAAAATCTTTATTTTGTAATCCAGATACAACATACTCATCGTTTCGAAGAGCTAATAAATAATTACCAGCTTCTTCTTTATTGTCGAAATTACCTATAGTAATTATAGTTTGTATATCGTCGAGCATCAGGCTTTTAATTCTTAACCTTTTTAAACTGAAATATTTTTTATCAAAATCAGAAATCCTAACTTTTAGTGCACTAATGTTAATATCATCTGACTGAACAACAACCAAAACCATGTGCATCTCGTTAGGACTAAACTTATATATAGATTTTACATTAGTTGAATCTCCTGCTGATTGAGCAGCTAATCCTTCAGGAATGCCAATACCGTAATCAATCTGCAAAGTTTGTATAACCGACTTTGCCAGAGGGGCAACCGAGCTTGTCGGATATTTTTGTACTAGGTTAAACATTGCTGAATATAATGTATCAGCAATATCAACTGCCCCTAATGAAATAGCCCGCAGATACATAAATTTTGGGATGAGGGCAGTATCTTCAGGATAAAGCTCGATAGCCTGATCTGCATAATTTATCACCCTGTAATATTGCTCGCGATTGAATGCTTTAAACGTTTTATTGTACAGAATGCCAGCTTCATTTTGCTGGGCTCTAAGTTTAATAAAATAATCTGGGTCGAGGATAACTTTTGCATAATTGCTTTCCGGAAAATTACTTATGATAAGATTGCTGTAATGGTCTGCTTTATTGTTATCACCTTTACCCGAATATATTTTGTATAAGGCATACCACGACTCAATCCTGTATTTATTATTGGGGTATTTTTCTTGAAAAGTGATATAAGTGTCGAGAGCAAGAGCTGTGTCTTGTAAATCTTCGAAATATAAATAAGCTAGTAAGTTATATGCTTCGATTATTATACTATCAGATATAGCCAATTGTTCAGGGGTACGCGGGATATGTTGAAGATAGAATGCATGGTCACGTGGGTTGGTAACAAGAACAATTGCACTGTCCTGTTCTGTAATTGTTTCCTCATCAGTTAAATCTCTCTCAAACGACTGCATCATCATTCGTTTATCAGTAATCCTCCAGTTGTCTTCATATTTTCTATCTCCCCACTTTTTGATAAACTCAGTGCGACCACGACTTAATGCTGCTGTATTATAGAAATACCAGCCACCCCCTCCAAGTGTTTGATTTGATTTATCTCTTGTCATATCAACAAACTGAGTCCCTCCACCCGATTCTCTTTCTTCGGCTATCCTTTCCTGATCTTCTTCATATTTTACAATTAGATTATCAATCATTGCATAAAGCTGAACACTATCCATTTTTGCTAGAGTTTGGAGACTATCCTGAAGGCTAATAGTTTGTATCTGTGTTACCAATTGAGATAACACAGTGGTTTTGTTCATTATGGCATCATAATCAGGATATTCCAGAGGAAGTGACATTGAAGCAGTATCGTAATATGCCTGGGCTTCCTGATAACTACCACTATTAAAATAAATATCTGCTAATTCCAGTGAAGATTCTGTTTTCTGAAAGTCATCGCTAACGCTGGTACTAACAGATTTTTTGAGATAGTGTATTACTAAAGTGTCTTTATTATCAATCATAGCAACCTGAGCAAGAGCATAATATATCTGATCAAGATATTCGGCATTTTTTGTCTCCTTAGCCATTTTTAGTAACACTTTATTCAGGTGTTTACTATCGCCCGCACCATCACCATAACATTGCGCCATATTAATTTGTGCTTCAAATGTCATTTGATACGGCGGATTTCTTTTTACTACCCTGGCGTAATACCCAGACGCTTTTTTAAAATCATGATCTTTTTGATTAATCTGTCCGAGTATAAAATAAATACGTGTAATGATTTCGTGATTCGATGCTAGTTCAAGACCTCTTTCCAGATAAGGATATGCCGCGTTGTAATTTTCGCGTGCAATATAAAAATCAGCATAAACCAATGGGATATCTTTTTTTACATCGCGGGGAAAATCATCCTCGTCAAGTTTACTTTGAAGTAGATTTAGTGCTGCTTCTGCCTTTTCGTATCTTTCAGTTTGAATATAAGTACGTGCAAGCCACAAAATGGCATTATAATGTATTGGGGAAGATTCGTATTCTTTTGCAACGTAATCAAATACCCGACGAGCACTGGTGTAGTCCTGTTTGTAAAAATGTGCTATGCCCATCATCAGGTAACTATCCTTTACCCAAACAATATATTCCTTACCCCCAAAAACCATTGAATGACGCTGAATGCCTATTGATGCCTTTTTAATGGTTCTGTCCATCTTTGGGTTTACAGTTGTGGCATCTTCTTTAGTACCATAGTTAAATACCCTAAGCACTTTGTTATAGTCATCTTTGACTTTTTCTTTTAAAATCTGCTTTCCTTCATTTAAACTAACCATTCCATTCCAGTAAACATTATAATGACATGTCACATTATGATAGGCCCTTCGAGTCCAAGTATTCTTTTTTGTGGAACATGAGTTTATAGCGAGCAGAATAATAATAGCTGCTAAATAAAATTTAGTATTATGTAATTTACGGATTATCAAAGTTCAGATTTATCCTTTATAACTGATTTAAAAGTAATTTATTATTAAAATTTGACTGGCAAAAATAAATAGAGTTTAATGAAAAACCACAATTATCTTGAAAGAAATCAGCTTTGTAAACTTTTATCTCTATTTTTTTGACTTTCACAGCATTAAAATTTATCGAAGTTAAACCTTGATGTCATACATTATGTTTTCTGATATACAGAAAGATGATTGTTAATTTTGCTTTTATACCTTTGTGATTTTAAAATGGCAAAATCAAAAACAAATAAAAAGTGGTATAAGAACCTTCGAGGGAGATACAGGCTTGTTATATTTAATGATCAGACTTTTGAGGATAGGTTTTCATTTAGGTTAACCCGACTAAATGTTTTCGCTAGTATATTTAGTATAAGCATCATATTTATGGCCTTAACTTTTATCCTTATTGCAAACACATCAATAAAAAAATATATTCCCGGTTATCCTGATATAGATGATAAACGACAGCTATACAATCTGATTATTCTGGCTGATTCACTTCTATTAGATATTGAAAAGAAGAACTTGTATATTGCTAGTTTTAAAAATATTTTTGAAGACAATCCTTTAGAGGAAGATTATAAGGAAGCTGAGTTATTTGATTTCCGTTATGACACAATTAAAAACAGAAAATCATATAATGATAGTATTTTGAGGGCTGAATTCGAAAATCAAAGCATGTATAATCTATATTTTAATGAATCTGGTCAGCTAACAGAATCTACCGAAACTTCAATCAAGAGCTTTAACTTTTTTACACCGTTACAGGGAATAATAACTTCTGGATTCAATTTAATGGAGCATCATTATGGAATTGATATTGTAACTTCTCATAACGAGGCAGTGAAAGCAACTTTAGAGGGCACTGTTATTTTTTCTGTATGGACACTTGAAACAGGTTACATTATCGGTCTGCAACATGAGCGGAATTTTATTTCAGTTTATAAACACAATTCCGTTCTGCTAAAAAAGGAAGGTGATCATGTGCTGGCTGGTGAACCTATTGCTATTTCTGGAGAGTCAGGTGAGTTAACAACCGGACCACATTTGCATTTTGAGTTGTGGGAGAACGGTTCACCTGTTAATCCGGAAGATTATATATTGTTTAATTGATAGCTATCGAAATAGGAAGCAATAATCATGAAAAAGCGAATTGCAATATTTGGATCAACAGGATCTATTGGTATTCAAACACTTCAGGTTATTGATGAGCAATCCGAATCTTTTAGCGTCGAGATACTTACTGCAAATAATAATACCGATTTGCTTATTTCTCAAACCATTAAGTATTTACCTAATGTTGTGGTTATTGGTAACAAAGATCATTACTCAAAAGTCTACGATGCACTTAAGGATTATGACATTAAGGTCTATGCCGGACAGGATGCTATTAGCCAGGTTATGGAAATGGACTCCATCGACATGGTACTGATGGGTATTGTAGGTTTTGGAGCATTAAAACCCATTATAGCAGCCTTAAAAAACAAGAAAAAAATTGCATTGGCAAATAAAGAAAGCCTTGTAGTTGCTGGTGAATTAATTTCAAAAATTGCAATTGAAAACAATGTTCAGATCATACCTATCGACTCGGAACATTCTGCAATTTTTCAATGCTTGATGGGAGAGTTTGACAATCCAATTGAAAAAATTGTATTAACAGCATCAGGTGGCCCTTTTCATGGTAAGGATGCTGAGACACTAAAGAATGTAAGTATTGATGAGGCCTTAGCCCACCCCAACTGGAAAATGGGAAATAAAGTAAGTGTTGATTCGGCAACATTAATGAACAAAGGACTTGAAGCAATGGAAGCACATTGGCTATTTAACATTCATCCATCTAATATCGAAGTTATTATCCATCCACAAAGTGTTGTTCACTCTCTGGTTTATTTCGCTGATAGATCTGTAAAAACATTGCTTAGTTTTCCTGATATGCGCATTCCCATTCAATTTGCACTAACTTATCCTCAACGTCTAAAAAGTTCATTTCCCACTTTGGATTTAATTCAGATAAACACCCTGAATTTCTATGGTCCTGATGTGAAAAAATTTCGTAATCTTGCACTCGCTTTTGAAGCCATGAAAATTGGTGGTAATATGCCATGTATCTTGAATACTGCTAACGATGTAGCCGTTGAAGCTTTTTTAGTTAATAAAATAGGATTTTTACAAATTCCTGATGTTGTTGAAAAGAGCATGAAAATGATACCGCTTATTGCGAATCCTGTTTTAGTTGATTATTTTGAAACAGAGAAGCTTACAAGATTAAAAGCGACTGAACTATTAGGTAACTATCATAATTAAATATAAATGGAAATATTAATCCAGATACTACAACTCTTATTGAGTCTTTCTATATTAGTAATTGTTCATGAATTTGGGCATTTTGCAGCCGCAAAAATATTTAAAACAAGGGTGGAAAAATTTTATCTGTTTTTTAACCCATGGTTTTCGGTTTTCAAGTTCAATTTTAAAGCTACCGAATATGGTTTAGGCTGGTTACCCCTTGGAGGATATGTGAAGATTTCAGGAATGATTGATGAATCGATGGACAAAGAAGCCATGAAACAGCCTCCTCAGCCTTGGGAGTTTCGTTCTAAACCAGCATGGCAAAGATTAATTATAATGTTAGGTGGAGTAATAATGAATGTTGTATTGGCATTCATAATATACATTGGGATGCTTGCCTTTTGGGGCGATGAATATTTGAGCACTAAAGAGGTTAATAAGTATGGAATAAGGCCCGATAGTTTAGCAATGGAAATGGGATTTATGCCCGGTGATAAAATAATTTCGTTAGATGGTCTTTATGTAGATGATTTTAGCAAGATACCAATGAATCTAGTGCTGAATGAAGTTAAGACGGTAGAAATTATTCGCAACGGTGCCTCAGCTAATGTTGCCCTCCCTGCAGGAAGCCTTAACAAACTTGTTAATCATAGATCTCCTATTTTTACAATAAGGATACCTTTCATTGCAGGTAGATTCTCAGAGGAGTCAGTTGCTGAAAAATCAGGCATGAAGATAGGAGATTCTATTTTGGGCATTAATGGCAATAACATTATTTATTATAACGATTTCAGAGAGGAAATTCAAAACCATAAGAATGAAAACGTTGTTATATCGGTTATACGTGATACCGATACTATTGACCTACCGATGCAATTAGATAATGAAGGATTAATAGGTGTTTATCCTAAAGGCAATCCCAAAAAGTTTTTTAGCGAGTTTTTTAACGTAAGCAAGAAAGATTATACGATTGCTGAGGCCATACCTGCCGGATTTACACGCACAATAAGTGGTATCGACAATTATCTAAAGCAACTTAAATTACTATTCTCCTCTGAAGTAAAAGCTTATGAAAGTGTTGGTGGATTTATTACAATAGGAAGCATTTTCCCTAAACAATGGCATTGGGAAAGCTTTTGGCGATTAACAGCGTTTCTTTCAATAATGCTTGCTATTATAAATATATTACCGATACCTGCATTAGATGGTGGACATACACTGTTTTTGTTTTACGAGATTATTGCCCGTCGCAAACCCAGCGATAAATTTTTAGAATATTCTCAGGTTGTTGGCATGATAATATTATTTAGCCTGCTAATACTTGCTAATGGAAATGATATTATCAAGTTGTTCAAATAGATAACATATACAGAACCTTTCAAGATAAGAAAGCCAGAAAGGTTGATATTCTATTCTCTGTAACAGTAAAGTACATTAGTCTTAGCTTGACTTTTTCTCCTGGTTAGCTTATATTTGTGCACCACCAAAAACCACTATATGAAAAAGAATATACTATCATCATTAGTAGCAATTATCAGCATTATTGTTTCTTGTTGTTTTCAGGTTTAGAATGCAATGAGAAAAATGACCCTGAAGGGGAATGCCTATATTTCAGGAGTTTCAAAATAGCTTGGAAAGATACTCCTGTTGACCCACTTGATCGCCCTCTTAATCCAGAAGAACATATTATACAAGTTGCAGATAACTATTACTGGTTCAATTATAAACCTTCAGATTATATTGAGAAGGTTTGCATGAAGGAAGCAACCATTGTTACTTTTATTATTAAAGTAAAGGAAGAGTTTTATCAACAATTTGCTACTGACCACACATTAGTATATGATAATTTCGGTTTTCAAGATATTGATTGGAGTAATTCAACAAGTAATGGAATCTTTACCAGTGTAGGTAGTAAAACCATAGATGGTAATCCAGCGGGTGGAGAAACAAATATGGAACTTGGCATCAGTGTTGTTTTGCAAAATCAAGGTGATGCTACATCAACAATAGAATTTTATAAAAATGCAGTAGTTGAGGTAGTAATCGATTGGGCATATACAGAGTACTAACACGTTAAATTGGAATTCAAAATAAACCTTCCTATCTAATCCTCAACTTTTTCTTTCAACGACTTAAATCCATTTCCAAGTATTTCATTCGAATTCAAAGCAGTTACAAAAGCATTAGGGTCAATTTGATGGATGAATTCCTGTAGCATTGCCATCTCACGACGTGAAACAGCAGTAAATGCGATTGATTTTTCATTTCCGCTATACATACCTTCCCCTTTAACAAATGTTCCTCCACGGTTAAGATCGTTAACTATTTTATCTCTTATTTCCTTAGATTTATCTGAAACAATAAAAAGAACCTTATCATAACCCATCCCTTCAAGAATAACATCAACAACTTTACCTGTAATAAAAATAACAATGAGTGAATAAAGTGGAATTTTCCAATCCTGAAAAGCAATTAATCCAACAAGGACAATCATTGAGTCAACAATTATCATCAATTGTCCAAGCGGAAGCTTTGTGTATTTACTAACTATCATTGCTACAATATCAGACCCCCCGGAAGTAGCTTTTGCTTTAAATATAAGCCCGAGGCCAACACCGATAAATAGCCCACCAAAAATTGAAGATAATTACGCATCATCCACAACTAGTGGTTCAGAACCATAAAAATATGTAATGGTGTCCATGAAAATAGCCGTAGCAAGAAAACCAACTACTGTTTTAACTCCAAATCTAGGACCAAGGATTTTCACACCTATAATAGTTAGGGGTATATCGAAAGCAAGAGCCATCATCCCAACTGGCGTTCCTAAAATGTAGTGTAATACTATGGAAATACCGTATACACCACCAGGTACAATTTTGTATGGTGTAATAAACATTACATAACCCGATGCCATGATGAAGGCACCAATTAATATCATACTGTAATTCTTGATCCATTGTATGCTAAACAATTTGTCTTTTTGAATAAATGCCATTGTTCCAAAGTTTCTAACCGATTTCTCCAAAAAACCAGTACGGTTATTCGATATAAAAAGTCCGCAAAAGTACATTTTAAAGCATATCAACAAGGACAAAAACAATTATTTATTTGCTTGGTTTGTAGCACTCTTAAAGCCTCGCCATCAAGGAATAATTACTGATTTGCTGCACTATTAAAAGTCTAGATTATTTTTTTAACTTTGCGAGCATGATTTATGCATTTAATATGTAGTTCTTAAATTTAATCAAACCAAATTCAATGAAAAAAATTCTACTTTCTTTTTTAGTGATTGCTATTTCAGTCTATAGTCTTTTAAGCCAGGTAAACCGAGAAATTGTTCTAGTTGAAATTGCCACTGGCACACTGTGCCAATATTGCCCAGGATCTGCTATGGGATTAGCTGATTTATATAATAATGGTGATCCGGTTGCTGGTATTGAGTACCATAGTTACAGCGGTGGTGATCCATTCAATACTCCCGAGGCAGCCGCACGAAATGCTTATTATGGTGTTACCGGTTATCCTACCGCACAATTTGATGGTGAATGGGGTGAGGTTGTTGGTGGTAGCAATACACAAACAATGTATGGTTCATATCTTCCGAAAGTGACTTCACGCATGGCAATTCAATCAGAATTTACGGTTGAGATTTATGGTGAAAATACGGGGAACAACTATGATATTACTGTTAGAGTTAACAAAGTAGCAACTTATAGTGGTTCGAACTTGAAAGTGCGTTTTGCTCTAACGGAGACCGACATCCCATATAACTGGTATGGACTAACTACTATTGATTATACAGAAAGACTTATGGCTCCTGACGAAAATGGAACATCGGTTTCATTCACAAGCGGTAATGAAGTTGACGTAAGCCTTTCTTTCGTATTTAATACTTCATGGGTTGCTTCAAATTGTGAGCTAATCGCATGGATACAAGATGATGATAACAAATATGTTCTGCATTCAGCAAGTGTAATGATGCTTGCTCTTCAACCTGATGTTGCCACAGCCAACTTCACTTGTAGCGAAACCACAATTTGTGAAGGCGAAGCGGTACAATTTACTGATCTTTCAGGAGGAGCCATTACATCATGGGACTGGACTTTTGAAGGCGGAACACCAGCTACATCAACTGATCAAAATCCGTTGGTAACATATAATACTACTGGAGTATATGATGTAACACTTTATGTTTCAGATGGTACGACAAATAGCACATTGACAAATGAAGATATGATTGAAACAATAACAACTCCGGTACAGCCCGATACTCCAGTTGGTGAAATGGAAGCTTGCAATAGTGATTCTTATCTGTATACAACACAAGCTGTACCATATGCGGACACATATATTTGGGAGCTATCACCTGCTGATGCAGGTACACTAACCGGAAACGGAACTGAAGCAACGTTTGAATCTGATAACACTTGGATAGGTGCATATACTATTTCTGTAAGAGCTGATAATAGCTGTGGAACCGGGATATGGTCTTCTCCTCTTAGTTGCAACCTCAATTTTACGCCTGCTCCATTCTGGTTATCAGATGGTGGCGCTATGTGTGAAGGTGGTCCCGGAATTGAAATTACTCAGGATGGCTCTGAAACCGATATTAATTACGATTTGTATCGTGATGGAACCTATACTAATACAACTGTGGTAGGCACAGGTAATCCGATAAGCTTTGGATTCCAAACAGATGAAGGAATATATACTGTCACAGCAGTTGCAACAATGTGTAATTTCGAGATGTATGGTACTCCATGGCTCTATAATATAGAAACACCAGGTCAACCAAATACACCAGATGGGCCAACTCTGGCATGTAATAATTCTAGTTCAAATTATTCAGTTTCAGTAATTGATTATGCCGACACAATATATTGGGATTTAACACCTGTTGAAGCAGGTTTAGTTATTGGTGGATACTTTGAAGCAGATATTGAATGGGATGAGAATTTCACAGGTACCGCTTACTTAAATGCACAAGCAGCCAATCAATGTGGTGTTGGACCCGTTTCTGATGATTTAGAAATTGAGGTGGAGAATACACCGGTGCCAGTTGTTTCAGGACTTACTTTAATATGTAATGATGAACAGGCTGATTATTCAGTAGAAAATAACACCGGCAGCACTTATAATTGGGATGTTGTAGGTGGTGATATAGTTGCAGGATCAGGTACCAGTACAATTTCTGTTCTATGGGGAGATCCAGGAGATGGTTCTGTATTTGTAACCGAGACTGCAGCCACAACTTGCGTGGGAAATTCCGATTATTACGAAGTTACAATTGATAATTGTATTGGAATAGGTGAGTCAACTTCAAATAATGAAATTTCATTGTATCCTAATCCTGCCAAAAGAAATATTACGCTCGTTTTCAATGGAATCGCAAATCAAAAATATACTGTCATAGTATATAATAGTATTGGAAAAGAGATAACCGAAATTTGTGGTGTTACATTTGGTGAAAAACAGAATGTTAATATTGATATTAGTAGTTACAAGTCTGGTATTTACATCGTTAATTTGATATCTGAAAGCGGAGAAAACGTTCGCACCACGTTCGAAAAAACTAGATAATTTTTTAATCAAAGAATAATATTCAAAGCCAATCCTTAAGGGTTGGCTTTTTTTATATCCTTTACAATAATTCAGGTTTAGTATATTTGGAAAAGTAAACTAATATATTACATGGGATATAAACACATTTCCATAAAAATGCCAACAGGTTATGATGATGACCATCTAAGAAAAAAAATAGAAGGTTACATCAAGACAAAAGATTTCTCATATTCTATTGAGAATAAAAGTCTTGATGCCAGAAATAAAAGTAATATTTATTGGGAAATGCGGTTGTTGGTTTCATCTGATGCAATAAGTGAAAGCCTACCTGATTCAAAACCAGAACTATCAATTCCAAATAAAAAAAGAGATAGTAATGTAGTAGTAGTAGGAAGTGGACCTGCCGGATTTTTCGCTGCATTTGTACTTCAAAATGCAGGATTTGACACAACAATAATTGAGCGTGGTACGGATGTCAATAAAAGGACTGAGGGGATTGCAAAGTTTGAGTCAACTGGTATTTTTAACTCTATTAGTAATTATGCTTTTGGTGAAGGAGGTGCAGGAACTTTTTCCGATGGGAAATTAACATCGAGAAGTAAGAGGATATCGGCAGAAAAGAAATTCATACTTTCAAGCTATATTAAAGCTGGAGCTCCACCCGAAATTGAATATTTGGCTCATCCACATTTGGGAAGTGATAATCTAAAGACAATTGTTCAGAACTTAAGAAAACAGTTCATTAATATTGGAGGGACATTCCTTTTTGAAACCACCATGACCGACATTCTGGTAAAAAGCAATAGAGCATTAAAAATTCAAACTAATAAAGGTGATATTGATGCAGATTATTTTCTTATTGCACCTGGTCATTCTGCATACGACTCATACCGAATATTAATGAATCGAGGGGTGGGTTTTCATACAAAGAATTTTGCAATTGGAAGCCGAATGGAGCATCTTCAGGAAGTAATAAATATGGCACAATGGGGCAAAAAAAGTTTACCCGGAGTTAAAGCCGCAGAATATCGACTCACTTCAAAAGGTGAAGGAAGGCCACAAGTTTATAGCTTTTGTATGTGCCCTGGTGGAGTTATTGTTCCTGCAACTGCTGTTGCCGATGCCAATATAGTAAATGGAATGAGTAAATATTTGCGTAGTAATAAATTTGCAAATGCAGCATGTGTTGCCACTTTAAATATCGGCAACATGTTAAAAAGAGATGTGTCTGCCCTTGAAGCTCTTGATTGGATGGAAGGAATTGAAAATAGTTTTTTTGAATTTTCAAAGGGCTATAAAGCTCCAACCTGCAGCATTACGGATTTTATTAATAAAAAAATAACCAACAATGACACCAACACAAGTTATCCTTTAGGTGTGATAGAAGCACCTTTATGGGAACTATTACCAAGCGAAGTTGAAACTGCCATGCGTGAAGGACTAAAGGATTTCATAAAAAAAATGAAAGGTTTTGAAACAGGAAATATTATGGGGTTGGAAAGTAAAACTTCATCGCCAATACAAGTGGACCGCTATAAAAATGGACTTTGTTCCGGTTTTGCCAACCTTTACGTAATTGGTGAAGGAAGTGGCTTTGCTGGTGGTATTATATCGAGTGCAGCAGATGGAATTAAATCAGCCTTAGATTTAATATCACAATTATAATATTTTGAAATCTAAAAGCGTTCCAAACTTAATGCAGATACAACTTCTCAATATTAATTACTTTTGTCCATATTTTATAAAATGAAGAATCTATATTTAATAATCTCAGTAGTATTAGCTCTAAGTATTACATCCTGTTCAACAATGAAATCTGGCAGCAAAGATAGTAACACTACTGTTTCTAAAGAGCGTATGCAGATGGATGCAATTGCATTAGCAAATATTGAATGTGCATATAAGCTATCACTTTTAAAATTAGAAGATAATAGAAATGATTTTAACCTTCAATCTCAGTTTAATACTGTAAGACAGGATATTACAGCCTTATCAAAAATTATTAATAAACGTTATAATCAAACAAAAGGCTTACGTGATGAACTTAATAATATGGTTAAACGTTTTAAAGAGGACCTTACAACTTGCCAGCAACTACAAGAGTATGAAAATATAAGAGCAGAGAAGAATGTTGAAGAACCCGATACTGACAAAAACAATACGAAAGACAAAAAATGAAGCGAGTTGGAATACACAAGCCAACGGTTGAAGATGCGATCGAAATAAGTGGCATAGAAATTTTACACCCTGGTGGATTTGAATTAACACAACGAACAGCAGAAATTTGCAACCTTAAATCCGGGATGAAGATATTGGATGTGTCTAGTGGTAGAGGTACGCAAGCGTTATATTATGCCAAAACATTTGGTGTTAATGTTACGGGAATTGACATATCTCCCGATATGATTAAAACTGCAACAATGGCCGCAAAAGAAAATGGATTAACCGAACAAGTTAATTTTATTGAGGGGGATTCACAAAATTTACCCTTTGGAGCTAATTTGTTTGATGCAGTAATTAATGAGTGTGCAGTAGGAATACCCGATGATTCTCAAAAAGTATTGGATGAAATGGTTCGTGTTGTAAAACCTGGTGGTGCTATTGCCATTCACGAGTCAACGTGGAAGAAAACTATTCCAAAGAACGAAAAAGAAGAAATCTCTGAAAGATATGGAACTACACCGCTTGAATTTGATGAATGGATTGCAATGTTGAAAAAAGCGGGGACTACTAATATCATTTCTGAATTTGATCGTTGGTCTAAACCTGAAATGTTTTGGAATATACGTAAAGACAGAAAAGTTAACAGCTTCAAAAGTGTAATGACTACTTCGGAGAAATTGAAAACCGCCTGCCGTATTTGCAAAATCTATGGAATTAAAGGGGTAATTAAAGTTTTTCAAAATGAAAAAATATTTTACAAAACAATATTAGAAGGAAAATTAGGGTATGCCTTGTTCAAAGGCATAAAAGGTTAAGCATCAAATGTTGAACATAGTTTGGTGATAAATCTAGCTTAATTACTTGTTTCAATCTATAAGTTCTAAATCAATCGAAATCTTGCCTTTATTAATAAAAATTGTTTCTGGAAATGAGTGTTTATAATCCGATAAACTAATTATAGACTTTAGATGTAATGGCCATCGTTGCAAACATATTTTAGTAACGGCACCCGATTGATCAAAAAAGTATACAAGATTTTTGTGCTTAATAATCAGATTGGAGCTATCATTTCTGAAAATTTTAATCTGAGATCTCGTAATATCAGGTAAGAAAAACATAAATGTAAACTCCTTGCTAATCTTATTAATAACAAACTCTTTATTTAAAGGTTCCATTACATAATGAACTTTGAATTCTTTTTGAGTATCATCTGGAAATTCAAAATCAAAGTACTTAATCCCTAATTCCGACATTGAAACCACTCGCATTGCGCTATCAGTTTTTTTCATCAATGTTAAGCCGGTTAGGTTGTTGCCGTAAATATTGATATTAGTTTTGTAAAGTGCTTTTTTGAAATCGTTATCAAATATGTAAAGTTTATTAATTTGGTATTCCTCAGAATTTGCAACAGGTTTATACCCTGCTATCGAACAAGAAGAAATAATAAACAGTATTGAAATTAACAATCCAATAGCAAGCCTTAGTTTAATGATAGGGCAAAAATTCTTCATTTAGTATCGCTTAAAAATCTATCATCTGATAATTCAGAATTTATCTTTTTGTTTAGAAAAGTAATGGATGTAAAATCGTCACCGGGCTCATGAAAAACAACTTTAACAACTTGCATATTCTGCTTATTGAAATAAATTTCAATGTTCTCCAGTATCGAACTAACATTAATATTTGTTGGGACTAACTTAGCCAGATAGTTAGCTTGATTCTCAAAAAATTCAGCACTAAAATCAGGATTATCAATAAAATCACCGCGAATAGCTGTAACAATCATTTTGTTTATTTCGTGAAAAAGGGGATTGGAATTAATATTAAACTCCTTAACCTTGTGATTGTTGATTATAGTGAATATCCCATTATGAATGATTATTGTGTACTCGATTGGGGTTACATATTGCCATTTAACATTGTTTTGCTTTTTAAAAAGAAACTTGCCTTCACTAATCAGGACTTCGTTTAACATCCATAAATGTTTTTTCTGAATAAAATCGCTTTCGATAGTATTAGTATTGTTAGAGTGGGTTTCAAGTTTTGATTTCAGTTTATCAATATTCGCAACAGTCTTGAATTCCTTATCCTGACCACATAACATAAACGACCACGCGATTAAAAATACAACAATGATTATCTGTAGGTTAATCTTCATAGGCTTCGATGTTTAGCAAACTTGTCAAACTTACAATTTTATAATCATTTTTTTTAAGCCACAACAAATACTCTTCAACAATTTCTAAAATATTCTTATTTGTATCATGAAAAAGAACAACATCTCCGGGTTTTGTATTAGTCACCAATTTAGCAATAACATTTTTTGGATCTTTAACTGTATCAAATAATCTCAAACTCCAACCGACTGAAACCATATTTGTTCTACTTATGGCTTTACGCAGCATAGGGTTTGTAATCCCGAAAGGGGGTCTGAATAATTTAGGAGATTTTCCCGTTATGGATTCTAATATTTGATTTGTTTCAACCATTTCTTTCTGCATATTTTTTGACGATAGCAAGTCGAAAAATTTAGAGTGACGATAACTGTGATTTCCTACAAGATGACCTTTGTCGATAATATCGACAACAATATTAGGATGAGCTCTTACATTTTTACCAATGCAAAAAAAAGTAGCTTTTACATTGTGAGAATCTAGTAACTCAATAAGTTTTGGGGTGATATGAGGGTGAGGTCCATCATCAAAAGTAATGGCAATGTCTTTCTTGGTTGTTGATGCATTACTATATGAATGAAAATAATAATTGAGGCCTATGCTTGTTGAGCCCATAATATTAACAATTATGTATAGAATTATAATAGGGATGAGATAGTATAACGAAGTAAGATTAAAATACGATCCAGTAATGATAAGTATGATAACTATTATTGTTATTGAATTTATCCTATTACTCATAAGGTCATCACGGTTTTCAATATTTGATAATGATAGTATGGTTTAGTAAAAAATTAACAAGATTGATTAATGCAAAGGTATGACAATTACACTTTTTATAATAATATTATCTCCATCCTGAAATAGAAATTAGCCTCTACAAATCTTACAATCAACAAATTAATTTACAAAATTGTTAAAATAACTGACTCACTAATATTTTTCTATCTATCTCTATTTCTGCATTTAATTCGTTTTTACCCGGTTATAAACGTATAATTACGTAAGTAAATGCTTATTATACGGCTTAGGTAAAACCCCCACTGTATGTTTGCCTCAGATTTCGTTCATACATTATTGAAGCCAGCTACAGATTACCCAACTTAACGTAGTGCATACATTAAGAAAATAATAATTAAACATATTTTTTAACTAATTAAAATTACTATTATGACAACTTTAAAAAATTCAGTACAACTGATCGGACGCTTAGGAATTGATCCTGAAACATCAACATTTGGTGAAAACAAAACCAAAGTAAAATTCTCACTTGCAACCTCTACTTATTACAAAGATAAAGAAGGTGAGCGCGTAGAAGAAACCCAGTGGCATAACATAGTTGCTTGGGGAAACGTAGCCAATATTGCTGATAAGTACCTCAAAAAAGGTCAAGAGATAGCATTATCTGGAAAACTTACTTATCGCTCATGGGATGATAAGGAAGGAACTACACGCTATATTACCGAGGTAGTAGCCAACGAGATATTAATGCTTGAAAAGAAAAAGTAAAATTAAACTTGAACATTTTTAGCCGGGCTGTGAGATTGAAATTTCGCAACCCGGTTTTTTTGTTTATTATTTATCTTTACTATTATTGATTTCTAAAAATTAATCTCAATAAAATTTGTTGCTTAATTTCAAAAAGGGAGTTAGTTATAGTCTTTTTTGTTCACCTTCTAGTTGGAAAAAACTGAAATTAACCCTGCCATATTTTCTATGCTCATAAAAATGCAATAACCCTGAGAAATCAATATTAGTTAGCTTATATGGAGGATCAGCAAATATAATATCATATTTATTTTTGGCAGTCTCAATAAATCGGGATGCATCAAGCTTCGTTACGTTTAGCTCCTTCATTTCAAGCTGTTGAGCGGTTTTAATAATAAACTTTGTACATCCAAAATCCTTATCTACAGCAGTTACCGAGCTACAACCACGTGAAACAAATTCATAAGAAATATTTCCTGTGCCGGCATAGAGATCGAGTACTGTTTTTTCACTAAAATCAACATAATTACTTAGTACATTGAATAAGCTTTCCTTAGCCATATCGGTGGTTGGTCGTACAGGAAGGTCATTAGGAGGTGAGATAACTCTACGCTTGTACCTTCCGCTAATTATTCGCATTGTAACGCATTAAAAAGAATATAATATTTATAATATTTTAATTCATCCAGAACGAAAGAATAACTGTAGTTATCATTTCTAGAAATAAAACTATAATTTTTAATGTATTGATGAATCATCTTATATGTCTGATCCGTTTCTTTAATATTTCCAGAGATAATTAAGTTAACATCTTCCGGATTTAGCATCAATTGTTCGATTGATATTAGTAAGAAATAAATAAAATCTTCCTTAGTGTGAAAATCAAAAGAGTTATAAAAATGTAGTTTATTCTCTTTGAAATACACAACATCAAAGCAATCATCGCGAAGGTTTACAAAAAGCGTTTTTTTATCTACTTTATTTTTAAAATTTATTGATAAGCTCTCAATCATTGCTGTTGAAAAATGTAATAGATTAACATTCGGCCAAAAATCTTTTGCTTTTTCCACAACAAAGTTTGGCAGGTAATATATGTTAACAGCCTGATTATTTTTCAATCGATCAAAAACAATTCTGCTATTTTCCTGGAATGGTTGATTAAATCCAAGATAAAGATTTTTATGATCTTCACTAAAAAGTGCTTCAGGAATTAATGTTGAAAATTTATTTTGATACAACAAAAAGACTGAACTATACGGAAAAGCAAATGAGTGCCTGTTATTAAGTACCTGGCCTAAATATGATGGCAACTGTTCTACATTTTCAATGTCTGAAAAAATATATGATTCAAGACCAATAAATTTATTTCTATCAGGATTATAAATGGTAAATACAAGACCATTCAACCAAAGTTGTATAGATAAGGTATAGCTTCTGGTTTGTGACTCTTTAAAAGACTTATCAAAATAACTGATATTTGGAGTTAACTGCAGAGCCATTATAAAAATGGGTTAAGGATTACTCCCAGTTACCATCGGTTGAAGGTTCAGTCAAAGAGCCAACCCTCAATCCTGGATATCTTTCAATATCTTCAAATTTCGAAATAATATTAATTATTGCTTGTTCATTCATTCCTTTTAAGAATGCAGTAAAAGGTGCTTTAGCCTCAAATACGTGGACTTCAACGCCTCCCCTTTCAATTGTATCTGCCTGCAAGGCAAATAATTCGCCACCAGAAAAAGGTATTGTCATTAACTGTGTATACTGGAAATTATCTTGTTTCCCAAACAATGAATCGGCAACTTTTATATATCCAACAGTATCATTAATAGTTAGTGTATATGTTGTGTCATTAGGGTCGGGGATAATCTTAACAACAGGAATTTCGGCAATCTTTAAGAAAGAAATTAAAGTATCAAAATCTGGTGCATACGAGCCGTTAAGTTGTTTAAAAATAAATTGAGAACTTCGTATATCCTTAAGCCTTTCAATAACGACCTTTTCTCTTTGGCGTTTTTCTTTGTTAAACCTTACCGGTTCCATAATACTATCATACACAAAATAACCAAGTGCAACAATTACTATAAATAAACCTATTTGGATTAATGTCTTTTTCATTTCTTTAAAAATTTTTGTTTTCCGCATGATATAAACAGTTTATGCTCACCTCATGCTCAAAATATTTTTCAAGCAAATGTACTATATTTTAACATTCATGAAAAAAATATAATATGAATTTATTTTTTGAAAGTTAATTGTATTGTTGTTTAGAGGTAGATTACGAATAACTTAAAACTTATATCTTAAGCTCTGTTCTGGTTCAATTCGTAAAAATCAGGAATGTCATTTAAAAAAATAAAATCTCCAGCTTCTTTATCAATATAACAGCAATAATGTGACAAACCATTACTTACAACCAGATAATTTACATTCAAATTTAAATTATACCTAGATATTTGTTCCATTACTTTTTGGTTAATCTTAATATCTGGTGATTTAAATTCTATAAGCATTATTGGTTGTCCATCACGATTATGAACTACTGCATCAAACCGTTTCTGCATTTTATTTACTTTGATACCCTTTTCGATGGCAATAAGCACTGAAGGATATTTTTTTTCCTCTTTTAAAAATTTAATGAAATTTTGTCTTACCCATTCTTCAGGAGTTAATACAACATACTTCTTTCTAAATTCATCAAATATTTCATCCTTGCCTGATGAAGTTGCTCTGGTTTTAAAACTATAATTTGGAAGGTTTAACTTCATAACTTGTAAAATTTAGAACTTATAAAACTAAACTAAAAATCGGCAAATTAGTTAACTTTGCCTAAAAATTAAAGCATGAAGGATAAGCATGAAATTGTTTCCAATTGGCTGCCCCGATACACCGGAATGAAATTAAATCAGTTTGGGAAATATATATTACTCACAAATTTTGGAGAATACATCAATTTGTTTGCCAAATGGAATAATGTTGAAATAATTGGTAAAGATAGGCCCATGCCATGTGCTACAGCAGAAGACATCACTATTATAAATTTTAGTATTGGTAGTGCAAACGCCGCTACAATAATGGATTTACTCAGTGGTATTGATCCGAAGGCGGTTCTTTTTCTTGGTAAATGTGGTGGATTGAAAAAGAAAAATAAAGTTAGCGATTTAATACTTCCCATTGCCGCCATTAGGGGTGAAGGCACATCAAACGATTATTTGCCAATGCGTGTACCTGCCTTGCCTGCTTTTAGTCTGCAAAAAGCTATCTCAACTACTATTCGTGAGTTTAAAAAAGATTATTGGACAGGAACCGTTTATACTACAAACCGCCGGGTTTGGGAACATGATTCTAAATTTAAAAAATATCTGCAAAAAACACGATCGATGGCAATTGATATGGAAACGGCAACGATATTTACAGTTGGTTTTGTTAATGAAATTCCAACAGGGGCACTTCTCCTCGTTACCGACCAACCCATGATTCCTGAAGGAATTAAAACCATTGAGAGCGACAAAAAAGTTAGTAAAGATTTTGTTGAAGAACATTTACAAATTGGTGTTGAATCGCTAAAGCAGCTTATAAATAACGGTGTTACTGTTAAACATCTGAGATTTTAGTTTTGAAATACGAGCACATAATCAGAGATATTCAGAATAATATCTTCTCACCTGTATATTTTTTATCAGGTGAGGAACCGTATTATATTGATAGCATAACATCATTATTGGAAGATAGCATACTTGATGAGGGACTAAAAGGGTTCAATCAAACAGTAATATATGGCAGAGATGTTTCTGTAAAGGAAGTTGTTGATTTAAGCAGGCGATACCCTATGATGGGAAATTATCAGGTGGTTATCGTTAAAGAAGCACAATATCTGAACCAAATTGAGAATCTTGAACAATATATTGCTGCACCTCTTGATACTACAATTCTTATTATAGCATACAAGTACAAAAAAGTTGATAAACGAAAAACATACTATAAAAAGATGGTTGCTTCGAAATCAACTATTGTTTTCAATTCGGAAAAGCTTAGAGATTATTCTGTACCCAATTGGATTGAGTCGGAGATAAAAGCACGAGGATATTCCATTTCTCCAGTTGCATTGTTACTTATGTCGGAATATCTTGGAAATGACCTAGGTAAAATTTCAAATGAAATTGACAAATTGGTAATAAACCTGAGTGAGCAGTCGAATATCACTGAAACTGAAATAGAACAAAATATTGGAATTAGCAAGGATTATAATTTATTTGAATTGCAAAATGCATTAAGTAAAAAAGATCAACTTAAAGCTCATCGTATTATTCAATATTTTGAAGCAAATCCCAAAGATCATCCTCTACAAATGATCTCAGTTATGCTGCATAATTATTTCATGAAGATCTTTCTGTATCATAACATTAAAAACAAAGAACCAAATAAGATTGCTTCTGAATTAGGTGTCCCTCCATTTTTTGTTAAAGATTATATTAGGGCTTCCAAATCATTTTCTCCTATGAAAATAAAAGAGATTATCTCAAAAATTCGAACACTCGATTTAAAAAGTAAAGGTGTTGGCAATAACAATGCTACGAGTTATGGAGAGCTGAAAGAGCTGGTTTATAGAGTTATGAACTAAAGATTACCAAATAATAAAAAATTAACAGCACTTCACCTGCTAATCCTTATTAAAAACTGTAGCACTCGCCTGAGCTGTTGGCATGATTACGATATCATTGATGTTAACGTGGGCAGGTAATGTGGTTGTATAATAAACAACATTTGCAATATCATCTGGGGAAAGCGGTTTGAATCCCTTATAAATATTATCGGCCTTATCCTTATCACCTTTAAAACGGACGAGGGAGAATTCTGTTTCAATTGCTCCAGGTGCAACTTGTGTTACTTTGACGCCATGTTTGACCAGATCACGCATGGACTTAGTAAGTGCATCAACAGCATGTTTTGAAGCACAATATACATTTCCATTGGTGTAAACTTCTTTTCCGGCAATTGAATCAATATTAATTACATGGCCTCTATTTTGTTGAACAAACATTGGCAATACTGCTCTCGACATATAAAGTAGCCCCTTAATATTTGTATCTATCATTCTTTCCCAATCATCAACATCCCCATCCTGTAAAGTATTTAGGCCTACAGCCAAACCAGCATTATTAATAAGTATCTCAATTAGTTTCCATTCATCGGGTAAAGTTGAGATAGCTTTTTTTACAGCTTCATTATCTCTTACGTCTAAAGTTAATTGAAGTACCTGAATATTATAATTTGATTTTAGTTCACCTGAAATTTCATCAAGGCGATTTTTTCGTCTTCCTATTAATATTAAGTCATGATTATTTTGTGCAAAGAGATAAGCACAGGAACGACCTATACCGCTTGTTGCACCCGTAATAAGAGTAATTTTATTCATGTTTGTTGATTAATTCAATTGAAGGTTGAAAATTAATAAAATTTAAATTGAAATAGACCTCAAAGGGGGTCAAACTATAATTCCTGACCATGTGAAGTACTTATCCATTAACCCTTTTATGTCTAAAGGTATTTTTGATAGTGCATACATAGCTGATCCGCTACCGGTTAAAGAAGAGTAGACGGCTCCAGATTTATATAATAGATTTTTGATATGTCCTATTTCAGGAAAATCCTTAAAGATGACTTCTTCGAAATCATTGCTCAGTTCATTTTTCCAGTTAGAATTTTTATCCATTAAAACTTTAATCAGATTAGAATGATTTTTTGGTTTTAGCTTTAAAAAAGTATCTTTTGTTGAAATTTGAATTTGAGGAAAAATTACAGTTACTATCATTCCAGAAACAGGATTTTCAATAGATTTGAATACATTCCCAATTCCTGAGGCTATTGTAGTTGTGTTTTTAATAAAGAATGCGCAATCAGCACCTATTTCAGAAGCCAATAATTCGAGATAGTTTAATGAAAAGCCAAGATTAAAGATCTTATTCATTTCTTTTAAAAAAAATGCAGCATTTGATGATCCTCCTCCTAGTCCTGATGCAATAGGTATATTTTTAAATAAACAAACTTTTACAGGATGAATATCTGGATTTAGTGACAAAAGCAAGTTCCAGGCCTTAATTATCAGATTATCATTTGGCGCACAAGTAATTGGTATACCAAAATCTTCAATTTCGAAATTGTTGGATGGTAGAATTTCCAGAATATCAAATAATGGAATAGGTACAAAGCAGGTCTCAATATTATGCATTCCATCAGAACGCTTTTCTATTACCGATAATCCAAGATTTATTTTGGCATTTGGAAAGCAAATCATAATAGTAAAGAAAAAATATAATCTTTCAGTTACAAAAATATAAGAAAACAGCAATAAAAAAACCTTACATCTGGTACGCTGTAAGGTCCTTTGGGCGGGCTTTTACCGGAAATTAAATCCGATTAAAGGAAAAAGGATCGCTCATTAATAATTGAATAAAGTCTTAATTTCTTTTTGCCAACCGGCTCAAAAAAATAAACTTTATGGTCTTTTGTGTAGATACTCTAGCCTGCAAATCTTTTACTTCTTTTTCTTTTAATCCGGTGGATTCAATCTGGTCGAGAGAGTAATTATTATTAATTTTCATAGCAGATTAAATTATTTCATTTTTATTTTAAAGCCATCCTTTGAACAAATCGGACAGTTAGAGTCTCTAACAATTGTAATGTAACCACATCTTTCACATTTGAAATATTTTTGATGAGGGCTTTTGATATGCGTACTTTTTTTAAGATTAAAATCAAACATAATTGCTTTTTTAAGCGTGTATCCAATATAGCAATTGATATGCCAAAAAAGTGATTTTTAGTTTGTGATGCGCGTATAGCATTGTTTTTCTGTATTTTATGATTACATAATAGCGGACAGAAACATTAATCCTGCTAGAATTAAGAGAAATTTTCATACGTTTCTGGATATTGTTACGATTTCGTAGATATGGCTTAACCCGAATAAATTCCAAAAGAATATAGCTAACTAAAAATTAATATTTAGTTTAGCAATAAACACCTCATCAAAATTCAACTTTTATGTCAAAAAAATTATTACAAATTATATTATTTATAAGTATCCTATTTATAGGATCATGTGCAACTTCACCTTTAGATGAATCCGATGATATTGAAAAATATATTGGTACATGGAACGTTTCCGACCAGGCTGCCAGAATTAATTACAGTGTTACCATTATTGCAAATCCCTCTAACTCAGCTGAAATTTTATTAAATAATTTTGCAGATTTGGGCAGCACAGCTGTAGGCTTAGTTTTAGGTAATTCAGTTGTTATCGACAATCAATCACTAGGTTCTAACTAGTCCATCCTTACGAACCCTTTAAATTGTTGGTAATCAACAGCAAAAAGTGAATAACTCACATGTTTTGCATAAGTTAGATTGCAAGGTTTTATATAATTTAGATAAAAATCTTGCAGAATAATGAAAGG
>PVBE012768480.1_pt1 | contig 40304 bp, 32 predicted proteins | sample 1631181 | NCBI WGS metagenome assembly PVBE01 (sample SAMN08397723, study PRJNA350692) | Marine metagenome, whole genome shotgun sequencing project. | isolation source: water | place: Pacific Ocean | collected 2012-04 | reverse complement strand
AGTCCGTGACTCGTGTCTGTTCGCAAAGCGCGGCGACTGTGCGTGACATCTCTCCCCCAATCGGGGGGCCCGGTTCATGGCGCCATCCGGCGCCATTCCCCATCGAGTATGCCATTATTTGGACAATCTAAACAGTATTGACCCTAGCCCCCAATCTGGTACATCTCCACCCGATCCCGCCGCCGCTCGCTGGCACCCTCGATCTGCAACAGCTCCTGTCGCTCCTCGCTGTAGCGATCCTTCCGGTTGGCCCAGCTCGACGCGATGATCTCGCGCAGCGTTTCGTCGTCCGCACCGCGCCGCAGGGGATCGCGTAGATCGACGCCGCCCTCGGCGAAGAGGCAGGTCACCAGGGCCCCTTCGGTCGTCAGTCTGGCCCGCGTACAGTCGCCACAGAAGGGCGCCGACACGCTGGTGATGACGCCGATTTCGCCACTCCCGTCGAGATAGCGCCAGCGAGACGCGACTTCGCCGAGGTAGTTCCGGCCGACGGGCTCGAGGGGAAGTTCCGCGCTGATGCGTTCGACGATCTCGTGGCCCGGCACGACTTCTTGCATGCGCCACTCGTTGCGCGTGCCGACGTCCATGAACTCGATGAAGCGCAGGACGTGGCCGCTGCCGCGAAAATGGCGGGCGAGATCGACCAGGCCATCGTCGTTGACACCTCGCTGCACCACGCAGTTGATCTTGATCGACTCGAAACCCGCGGCCTCAGCGGCGGCGATGCCCTCGAGGACGCGATCCACCGAGAGGCGGGCGCCGTTCATCTTGTGAAAGATTTCGGCGTCGAGGCTATCGAGGCTGACGGTGACCCGGCGCAGTCCCGCTTTCCTGAGCGATTCGGCCCAGCGCGGAAGCAGACTGGCGTTGGTCGTGATCGCGATGTCGAGCTGCGGGTCCAGGCTGGAGAGGCGCGCGATCAGCTCGTGAAGTCCATGGCGCAGCAGCGGCTCGCCGCCGGTGATGCGGAGCTTCTCGACTCCAAAACCCAGGAAGAGGCGCACCAGACGCTCGATCTCCTCGAAGCTGAGGATCTCGTCCCGCGGCAGGAACGCGTAGCGTTCGCCGAAGATCTCCGCGGGCATGCAGTAGGGGCAGCGAAAGTTGCAGCGATCCGTCACCGAGATCCGGAGATCGCGCAACGGACGCTGAAGCTGGTCTGCCAGGGCGGGGGGGGCGTCCAAATCGGGCGGTCTCCTGTCCTCGGGTCTGATCCGTCGGGTTGGGTGGGCGCGTCGGTCGAGTTTGACAGCGACGCGGACAGAACGCCCGCGACCCGTCGTCCAATCTTGACCGATTGGTATCCTATCGTAGAATTAGCGCCATGCACCTGCTGGCACGCGAAGAAGCCGGGCTCCGATGTCTGCTGCGAGTGGCCCTCCGAGGCGCCACCGGCACACCTGTCCCGATCGCTCAAATTGCCGCGGCGGAAGAGATTTCCGGGGTGTACGCGGCCAAGCTGATGCGTCAGCTGCGACTGGCCGGGCTGGTCGAGAGCACCCGGGGCAGCGCCGGCGGATACCTGCTCAGCCGCCCGGCCGAAGAGATCACGGTCTGGAATGCGATCCGGGCCCTGGACCAGAGCTTTCTTCCGGAATCGCCCTGCGAATGCGATCCCACGGACCGGCTCGACTGCCGGCGAACGACGAGCTGTGCGGTGTCCTCGCTTTGGCGACGGCTCGGCGACGAAATCCGGCGGGCTCTCGAGGCGGTGACTCTGGCGGCGCTGTGCGAGGGCACCCTCGAAGGTCCCGAGCGCGTGGAGCTGCCAACGCTAACCCGAGGCAATGAAAGGAGCGTGTCTTGTTCTCTCTCGAGCTGACAGAAGCGGCGGCGGCCAAGGGGCGGAGCCTGCTCGCAAACAGTGAGATGCCGGAAGGTGCGTTGCGGGTCGCCGTCCGCAACGGCGGCTGCAGCGGGATGCGCTACGAGCTGCTCTTCGACGACGAGCGGCGCGACGACGACACCCAGCTCGAGTTCTTCGGACTGCCAGTCTGGGTCGACGCCGAGAGCGCGAATTTTCTCGATGGGATCACCATCGACTTCTCAGACGCGCTCAACGACGCGGGCTTCAAGGTCCAGAATCCGAGTGCGACGGAAACCTGCGGTTGTGGGGAGAGCTTCACGCTCTAGCCCCGCCGACGCTACTCGAGACGAATCGTCCGTCTGATCCAAACGACTCACCCAAACGACTCACCCAAACGACCTATCCAAACGATTGGCCAGACGATTGGCCAGCTCGATCGACTAAGCGAGTTCGGTGGCGTGGCTGATGACCCGGTCGACGAGTCCGTAGGCCTGGGCCTGTTCGGCGTCCATCCAGAAGTTGCGATCGCTGTCCTTCGCCACCAGCTCGACGGGTTGGCCGGTCTCCGTTGCGATCAGATGATTGAGCCGTTCGCGAACCTTGAGGATCTCCTCGGCCTCGATGCGAATATCGCTGGCCTGCCCCCCTGCCCCGCCCGAGGGCTGGTGCAGCAGAAAGCGCGTGTTCGGGAGCGCGAAACGGCGCTCCTTGGGCGCACCAAAGAGAATCGGCACGCCGATGCTCGCCACCCAGCCGGCCCCGATCGCAGTCACCGGCGACTCGATGAAGCGAAGCATGTCGTAGATCGCGAACCCTGAATCGACGTGGCCGCCTTGAGAGCAGACGATGATCCGAATCGGCTCGTGGCTCTCGGCGTCCAGAATCAGCAGCTGGGCGATCGTCCTGGCGGCGAGCTTGTCGTCGACGCCGCCCGAGACGAGCACCGTTCGCGTCTGCAACATGCGCAGGCCCATGCCCGGTTCGGGACCCGTCTGGTTTTCCGGATGGTCCTCTTGGACCCGAATCGAACGCTCCACCGATACCCCCGTTCTCTTGTCGCGAATCTGAGTTCAAAGCGCCCACCGCAGGGCGCACGTCGTGCGGCCCCGGCAGATCGCCGGGACGTTAGCAGGCCGGACGGCCCTCTGACGTCGGCAGAAGGGAGTCCGGATCAGATCGCCGCCGGTGTTCCCAAGACTGTGAGGGAGCGGATACACTCGGCATCCCCGGCGACCGGCCCGGCTCCATCGGCCAGGATCGTGCAGGGGCACTGCCAGAAAGTAAAAGTAGAGGAGTTCGACCCGTGGAAGTCCCGATGCTCATTACCGACTTCTTGGACCGCGCCGTCCGACTCTATCCGGACAAGCTCGCGGTCGTCGATGGGCCGCACCGCCAGAGCTACAGCGAATTGGCCGAGCGGGTCGATCGACTCTCGAACGCACTGCTCGGCCTGGGACTGACGCGCGGCGATCGTGTCTGCATTCTGAGTCCCAACTCGCATTTCTTTCTGGAGAGCTTCTATGCAACCGCCCAGGTCGGCCTCGTGCTGGTTCCCCTCAACTACCGGCTGGTGGCCGCGGATCACGAATATATCCTGAACCACGCGGGGGTATCCGCGGTGCTCGTCGACTGGGAGTACACCCCGGTCGTCGACGAGATCCGCGATCGGCTTCCGACCGTAAAGCACTGGATCGTCGCCCAGGACGACGCGCCGCCGGCCGAAGGGTGGCTTTCGTGGAACGAACTCGTCGCCCAGGCGAGTGCCAATCGACCGGCGCTGCCCGAGATCGGCGAAAATGAGATGGTCTCGATCAACTACACCTCGGGCACGACGAGTCGGCCGAAGGGTGTGATCATGACCCATCGCAATTTCTACCTGAACGCCTACAACATGATCGTTCACCTCGGCATGCGGCACGAAGACGTCGAGCTCTGGACGCTGCCGATGTTTCATTGCAATGGTTGGGGCTGCGTGTATGCCCTTACGGCTCTCGGCGGAACTCACGTCATCCTGCGTGCCATCGACGCGGAGACGATCTTCCGCCTGCTGGCGGAGGAAGACATCAGCCTCGCGTGCATGGCCCCAGCCGTCCTGCGCACGATCCTGGACTACCCGGACAAGCACCGCTTCGAGATCACGACGCGGCCTCGCTTCGTCGTCGCGGGCGCCCCACCGCCGGCGGCGTTCATCGAGCGCCTCGAAGAGGAGCTCGGCTGGGAGTTCATTCAGCTCTACGGCTTGACCGAGACTGCACCGCTACTCACGATCTCGCGACCCGACGCCAATACGGACCAGAAGGACTGGGCGCGTCGAGCCCACGCCGGCGTCGCCGGCATCGGCGTCGACCTGCAGGTCCTGGCCGACGACGGGAAGCCAGTACCCAAGGACGGAAAGACGATCGGCGAGATCTGCGCGCGCTCCAATGTCGTCTTCGCCGGCTACTACGAGCAACCCGACCAGACGGCAGAAGCGATCTACGACGACTACTTCCACACTGGCGACCTGGCGATCTGGGACGAGTTCGAGAACATCCACATCGTCGATCGAAAGAAAGACGTGATCATCTCGGGCGGCGAGAACATCAGCAGCCCCGAGATCGAGGACTGCCTTTATCAACACGCCGCGGTGCTCGAATGCGCCGTCATCGGCATCCCGCACGAGAAATGGGGAGAGACTCCGGTCGCACTCGTCGTACGTCGCGACGCGGCCGAGGTCAGCCAAGATGAGCTGATCGCCTTCTGCCGCGACCGCATGGCACATTTCAAATGCCCGACCGTGATCCGATTCGTTACTGAATTGCCGCGCACGGCCACCGGCAAGCTTCAGAAATTCAAGCTCCGAGACGCTTTCCACGAGGGCGCGGAGTCCTCCGGCCACTGAGCCTGCTGCTCGCCAGGACGAGCTCGCCGAGGATGAGCATGACCGAGAACCGAGACGCGAGCAGCCCCTCCTCCTCCCGAACGCGATCGCTGGCGCTCGTCACGCTCGCCTACGCGATGGCACTCGCCGCCGGCTGGATCACGATTCTCGTCGCCCCCATCGACGATCCGATCTACCTCACGCTGGCGGCCGACGTGGTCGCGACCCTCGTCATCTTCGGCTGGAGCATGGCCTACGACAACTCGAGCTTCTACGACGCCTATTGGAGCGTGATCCCGATCGCGATCGTGTTGTATTGGATTGGCATCGCCGATCCGGGGGCGCCCGAGCTCCGCATGCAGGCGATCCTCTTTGTCGTCCTCGTATGGGGCTGTCGCCTGACCTACAACTGGGCTCGCGGTTGGACGGGGCTCGACCACGAGGACTGGCGCTACGTCGATTTTCGCGTGCAGTTTCCGAACGCCTACTGGCCGATCAGCTTCGGCGGGATCCATCTCTTCCCGACACTCATCGTGTTTGTCGGCCTGCTCGCTGCGTGGCCGGCCTTCGGACCGACCGCCCGAATGCTGGGCTGGATCGACGCGCTCGCTCTCGGGGTCGGGATCGGCGGCGCCGGCCTCGAATGGCTGGCGGATCGGCAGCTGCACGCCTTCGTGAAAGGTCCGAAGCGCCCCGGCGAGACCCTGCGGACCGGCATCTGGCGCTACTCGCGACATCCCAACTATCTGGGCGAACTGATGATCTGGTGGAGCTTGTTCCTGTTCGGCCTGGCCGCGGATCCGGATTGGGCGAAGTGGGCCATCGCGGCACCCTTGGCCATGACGGGCATGTTTCTCTTCGTCAGCAACCCGCTGATCGAGAAACGCGCGCTGACCCGGCGAGTCGATTACCAACAGGTCATCGATGAGACGTCGATGTTGATTCCGCTGCCGCCCCGTGAGGCGAGTTCGAAGCAGCGGTGACCTGACAGATTGTCCTGGCCGGGGTCAGTGATTCCCTGGAGCCTTTGGACTCAATCGACCAGCAGCTGCTTGAAGATCTCGAAGGACTCCTTCTCTTCTTCGGAGATCTCGCCGTCGGCGGCAATCAGGCCCTCGATCTCCTCGACAAAGATGCGACGATGCACGGGCAGGATCGAAGTGGGATCGAGACCGTCGATCAGCGGTGGACGCTCCAGCCAGCGCTGGACCTGCAGGTCCTCGTCCTTGTCGAGATCGAGTCTGCGGATCAAGCGCGAAATGAACACGCGCTCCTCGGGTTGGATCTCGAGATCGGCCCACGCGAAAGAGCAGACGAATTCAACCAGGCGCAGCCGGTCGCGTCGATCCAACTGATCGAGCATTGCTTCCTCGGATTCGTGGGAGCGAAGCCGATACGAACTTTCGTAACCGACCTGACCCCATTGTGCGCGCGGCGAGCTTAAGCGGATCGAGTCGCCCATGCCAATCACCCTCCCCCCATCATTCTGACATGGCGTCAGCTCAATGCATCAAATATCTAGATTAAATCGGGGTCGTCGACCCTTCGGACCCCGGGATCAGTTAGGACAGCGCGTCGTCCGGGTCTGTTCCAACTCATCGGGAAAACCCCCTGCCCAGCGACAAAGCTCAAAGCCGATTGAAGAACAGCTCATTGCGACCCTTCCCCCGCCTGGCGTGGGCCCGAGTTCGAGCGCGCCAAGCGCATGCGATGCCCCGGCTGTGCCAGGGCCACCGCTCGCCCTTCGGCGCCGAGCCAGCCAGCAACCCGATCGACGCCGCTGCCCGGTTCTGCGAGGTGCCGAAGCAATTCGTCGACCAACGGATCGGGCAGGGGAGCGACGCCTTCGGCTTCGAAGATCGCGCGAAGGCCTTGCCGACCGAGCCTGTTAAGGCGCAGCGTCTCGACCAGGCGGTGACGACGGAAGAGCGCGATAGCCCGATCACCGTCGTGGCCGACCTCCTGCTCGTAATTCGTGCGCAGCGTGGCGATGATCAAGACCCGTGCATCGCCCAAAAGCGAGAGCAATGTGGCCAGTAGCTCCCCGGCGCGCGGTTCCGCCCGGTCCAGATCGTCGATGGTAAACAACATGGGTGCCGTCTGCGAGAGCCGACGAACCAGCAAGGCCAGCGCGCGGCGCGCTCGGTCCTCGCATTGGCGAGCCTCGATACCCGACGCCACCGACGGCACCCGGAAGCCCTCGGCAAAGAGCGATCGGTCGAGCAGGTCCCGCGAGCGGGGCGGGAGCGACTGCCTGACCGTCTCGAGGTCGCGGCTCTCGACCAGGGCATCGAGCAATCGCTCCAGCAGAGCATCCACGACCGGCGGGCCTGGTGCCGAAAAGCTGAGCCGCTGAACCTCGAAGCCGTCGTGGACCGCGACGGGGGCCAGCGCGTCCAGCAACGCCGACTTGCCCGACTGGCCCGGGCCTTCGATCAAGACTCCACTCGCTCCCTCGCGGATCACCCGCGACAAGCGCCGATGCAGATCTTCCAGCAGCGCGGACACGTGCGAGGGAGTTCGGACTCGAGCCTCGAAGAGCGGCCTGCTCGACTCCGCCTCCTCGGCCGGCTCTTCGCCGCGAACCTCGGCCACGAATTGATAGCCACGCGCGTGCACAGTTCGAATCGAGGAGGCTGCGCCAGCGCGCTCACCGAGCCCGTTTCGAAGCTCGTTGACGAGTCCCGAGAGTGATCCCTGACCCACGACCGTGTCCCCCCAGAGCACCTCGAAGAGTTCCTCACGAGGGACCACGCGCGACCGATTCCGAATCAGATGGATCAACAGGTCGAAGACCTTCGGGCGCAGGGACAGCTTCTCACCGGCTCGCCGGAGTATGAATCGTTGCACATCGAGTTCGTAGTCGGCGAAACGAAACCGCATGGCGACGAACCTAACATGCGAGACGCGCGGTTGGGAGCTACGAAGGTTCAGGGCTGCATCGATTCTTCAGCGAAACTCGAGCAGCTCGATGCAATCGGAGGGTGGAACGAGCAAGTGGGGGGAGCGCCAGCGGGGCGCGAGAAAGTTCCGGGGGGATCAGGCTACGATCGAGCCACGACTCCGCTAGCTGGAAGCCGCTTCGATGGTGATGTCCACCATCATGTCGTCGGCCAGCCGTTCGAGCGCGCTTCGAATCTTGTCGAGCTCGACGCCGGCTGGGGAGGCGAGCTCGGCCTGGGCGCGAAAGATCCGCTCGCCAGACATCGCAGCGCTCTCGACGACGGTGCGCAGCTCCTGGACGCTGACGCCGAGTGTGGCAAGCGCGCTCGAGACCTCGCGCACGATGCCCGGTCGATCCTGGCCCACGAGCTCGAGACGCAGGACATCGCGGTGATCGGCTTCGGCCATCGACCCATCGCTGTCGACGACGGCAACCTCCAACCCGCGTTGCGCCAGACCCGACAACGCCTCGATCAGGCCGGCGGCTCGCTCGTCGGGTACGTGGACCTGAACCACGCCAGCAAAATGCCCGGCCAGCCGGGCCATTCGACTCTCGTCCCAACTCCCGGCATGGTCGGAGATCAACTCCGCCAAGGCCTCGACAAGCCCCGGCCGATCCTCGCCAATCACCGTCAGTACCAGTACCCGCGCCATCGCTTCCCCCTCCTCACCAAGGACTGGCCCGGTACGCGTCGCGATGCCCGGACTCCTGACGAGAGTCTTGGGGCAATCCCAGTCAAAAGGCGAATCGCCCGAAGATACGCATTGAAAAACACTCAGATTCTCCGCAACCACCTACCGATTGATGCCGGCCGTCAACAAAGTGCAGAAAACAAAAAAAACTCCGCCACTTCATCCGTCAAAAGGACACTTCCAAGATACAACGAGCCGAAATACCCTTCCCAGGGAGACCCGACGCGTCCATGACCCGTCGGGTCACTTGGTTCTGGAGCCCGACTTCCCATCCGGACCGTCCGACCGGGCCTCTCAGCGTCTGGCGGCTCCCTCTGACTTCCCAGCTAGCGTGGCCCGATGAAACTCCGCCCAACGGGCCAGGGCAGCGAGCGCTCGCACCGCTCGATGGGCGCTCGGATAACAGATCCGACCCATTTCGCGCAGCCCAGCCGGAGCCGGATTCTCCGGGTTCGAGACGACCAGCTCCGTCACCGACAGCACCGGCTTGCCGTGCTTCTGGCTGGCGGCGACTGCAGCCTCGACGTAGCGCTGATCCTGTTTCTCGTGGAAGGCGGTAATCCGCTCGAGACCGTGATCCGGGTAGAAGCGCCCGCCTCGCAAGAGGTTTGCCGTCGCAGCCTGAATCCCGAGGCCCAGATGGATGACGGCGTCGACGTCGGGATGCGCGCAGATCAGATCGAGAACCTCTGGAATCGTGTACCGGGTCTCGCCACCGGCCAGATCGATCGGATTGGCCTGGCTCCAACGAGCGGGTAGGCGTTCATCGATCCCCGCGCGAATCGACTCGGGTAACGCGACCAGCTCGAGCCCGGCTTCCGCGCAGGCATCGGCGGCGAGTACACCCCAGCCGCCAGCCGTCGTGAAGACGACCGTGCGTCGTCCGCGCGGCAAGGGTTGGGTCGCCAGGGTCGCGGCCCATTCGAAAGCTTCCTCGACCGTGGGCGCCCGCAGGATCCCGAGCTGCCTACAAAGTCCATCGAAGATGCGATCGTCGCTGGCCAGCGCACCGGTATGACTCGCCGCGGCTCGCTGCCCCTCTGCCCGGATGCCCCCCTTCAGCAGCACCAGGGGTTTGCGCGCCAGCAGCTGCTCGGCCGCGCGTCGAAAACGGCTCCCGAGGGCGATGCCCTCGACGTAGGCGAGCACCACCTCGGTGTCGCGGTCCACGGCGAAATACTCGAGCATCTCGGCGAGTCCGGTCTGGGCCGAGTTGCCCAGCGAGACGGCCTTGCTGATGCCGATGCCGGTCGCGACGGCGTAATTGAGATAGGACGAGACCAGATTGCCACTCTGGCTCGCGACGCCGATGCGCCCGGGCGGCGGATTGGGGGCGACGATCTGGGCACACATCGAGGCCGGCGTCGAGATCACACCCTGGCCGTTGGGCCCGATCAGGAGCATGCCGAGCTCGTCGGCGAGGTCGATCAGCTCACGCTGAGCGGCCCGGCCCGCCTCGCCGGCCTCGCCGTAGCCCGCGCTCGTGACGAAGGCCGCGCGCACGCCCTTCTTTGCACAGGCGCGCAGCAGCTCGACATTCGCCGTGCTCGGCGTGCAGACGATGACGAGATCGGCCGCGCCGTCGGGCACGTCCTCGACACGAGCATAGGTCGAATGGCCGAGCACCTGTGCGCCGTCCGGCTTCACGCCATAGACTTCGCCGCCAAAGTCGAAGCGCAGCAGGTTGTGAAAGGCCACGAATCCGAATTTGCACGGATGACTCGAGACGCCGGCGACGATCACGCCTCGCGGATGAAAGAGCGGCTCGAACCGCTCGAGAAGCGCCTCTTCGCCGAGCGGCTCCGTCGGCCCGAGGGCTTCGCCCGGATCGGGTTCGTGGCTGCGCAATTCGACGAGCGCATCGACAGCGATCGGCTTGCCGGCCGCCACGATCAGCGGATTCAGGTCCACGCTCTCGATATCGGGTCGCTCCAGGGCCAGACGTGACAGGCCCTCGACCACGTCGGCCAGAGCCTCGCGATCGACCGCCGGCTCGCCTCGCTGCGGCTCGGTCAAGAGTCGGCTCGCCGCCAGGCCATCGACCAGACCGAGTGCATCGCCCCGATCGATCGGGGCGAGGGCGAAGACCACGTCTGCCAGGGCCTCGGCCAGGATCCCTCCGAGACCGAGCAACACGCAGGGCCCGAATTCCGGATCCCGCAGCAGGCCGGCAATCAGCTCGCGCTGTCCCTTCACATGTTGCGCGACGAGTAGCCCTACGCTGCCGTCCTCGGGACGGGCCGCAGCCAGCAGCTCCTGCGACGCGATCCTGAGGGCTGCGGCGTCCGCCACACCGACACGAACCAGCTGCCGCTCGGTCTTGTGGGCGATCGCATCGCCACACAGCTTGACGACGACCGGAAAGCCGATTTCGCTCGCGGCGGCCAGCGCCTGGTCGGCGTCTGTCACCAGACGCTCCCGGGCGAAGTGGACGCCGTACTGAGCGACGATGGCCTTCGAGGCATGCTCCGAGAGCGTGCGTCGCCTGGGCTCGCTGGATCGCTTTGCGGGGCTCGTCATGGAGTCCCGAGCCTAGTCGAAACGCCGGGCCTGGACAAAACCCCAGGAGACTCGCAATAATCTCCGCATCCCCCCGAAAATACGGGTGATTTCAAAACTCATGAACGACGCCGCGACCGACGTCCAGGCAACTCTTTTTGCCGCCATCGAGTCGCTCTTCGAGCGCCTCGTGGTCACGCCAATCGAGAGCCTGCTCTTCTTCGACCTGGTCTTCTGGGACAACACCGCCGGCGACGCGATCCAGCTGCCGATCGTCGTCGCCTGGCTGGTGCTGGGCGCGCTCTTCTTCACGTTCCGCTTTCAGTTCGTAAACCTGCGCGCATTTCGCCATGGCATCGACTGCGTCCGCGGCCGCTATTCGCGGCCGGACGAGCCGGGCGAGATCAGCCATTTCCAGGCCTTGTCGGCAGCCCTCTCCGCCACCGTCGGACTCGGCAACATCGCCGGGGTGGCTTTCGCTGTCGGCATCGGCGGACCCGGCGCCGTGTTCTGGATGGTGATGGGCGGCCTGCTGGGGATGAGCTCGAAATTCGCCGAGTGCAGTCTGGGTCAGCGTTATCGCAAGATCGATTCCGAGGGGCGCGTCTCGGGCGGCCCGATGATCTATCTCCGAGACGGGCTCGCCGAGCTGGGCCACGCCACGCTCGGGCGCGTGCTCTCCGTCGTCTTCGCCGTGATGTGCATCGGCGGCAGCTTCGGTGGCGGCAACATGTTCCAGTCGAATCAGAGCTTCGCGCTCGTCAGACAGGAAATTCCGCTGCTCGCGAGTGGACTGGGACAGATCGCTTTTGCAATCGTGTTGGTTGTCCTGGTGGGCATCACGATCATCGGTGGAATCCGCCGCATCGGTGAGATCGCGGCGATCCTCGTACCCGGCATGTGCGCGCTCTACATGATCTGCGGCGCCTCGATCCTGCTGATCCACGCCAGCGAGGTACCCGGGGCCCTGGCGCTGATCGTGGAGAAGGCGTTCAGCCTCGAGGCCGGGTTGGGAGGACTGGTCGGCACCCTGGTCCAGGGCTTCCGCCGCGCGGCTTTCAGCAACGAAGCGGGGATCGGCTCGGCGGCGATCGCGCATTCGGCCGCAATGACGAGTGAACCGATTCGGGAGGGCATCGTCGCGCTCCTCGAACCCTTCGTCGACACGATCATCGTGTGTACGACGACGGCCCTCGTGATCGTCGTGACCGGGGCCTGGAACGATCCCGCGGCAGGCAGCGGGATCACGATGACCGCCCACGCCTTTGCGACGGTCTTTCCATGGTTCCCCAGGGTCCTGACGGTCGTCGCCGTGCTCTTCGCCTTCAGTACGATGATTTCCTGGAGCTATTACGGCGAACAGTCATGGGTCCATCTCTTCGGACCCCGGAGCCTGCTCACCTATCAGGTGATCTTCCTCGGCTTCACGTTTGCCGGGGTGGTCTTCCAGAATGCCCAGGTCGTACTCAATTTCGGGGACCTGATGATTCTCGGAATGTCTTTCCCGAACATCACCGGCGTCGTACTCCTCTCCGGTGTCGTCAAGAGAGAGCTCGACCAATACCTCAAGAAGCTGGCCACAGGGCAATTCGCACTGCGCGGATGAGCCGGGCAAAGCAACCGGGGACGACTGGCCCCGGTGTCGCTTCAGGGCACCATCTCCGCCACCGGCTGGGTCTCGTCGACCGGCTTGACGTTGATCACCGCGGGCTCCGAAAACTTGATGCGACCGGAGCGGCCGGCCAGGCCGCCCAGCGGCTGGGCACCGAGCCTCGGATGCATGCGTGTCGACAGGGCGGTGGCGGTTTCGGTGCCATAGTAAAAGGTGCCCACCAGGGGATAGTCGCCGATCACGGCCGGCGCCTTCAAGGTGAAGATGACCTTGGCTCGCGACCACTTGTCCGAGTCCGCACTCGACTCGATGCCCAGGACGTTCACGAAGGTGATGCCGCGACCGTCTCGCTCGGGCCGACGTTCGATCCAACTCGACTGTGGCCCCTTGGGTCCGAGGATCGAAGGGGCGCCCACGACCTGCCAGCCGATGGAGGAGGCCGGTCGAGCGAAGAAGCGGTGTGCTCGATCGACGAGCCCGATGCCGACGGCAGGGCCGGCACCCCCCGTGATCTTGACCGTGACCTGAAAGACCTCGCCCGGCGCAACCTGGGCGGGGTGTTCGAGCTGGATCGTCGAATTGCGGTCCACAGCAGACAGGAGTTCGATCAGCCTGGCGCGATCGGGCTCCGAGAGCTCCGAATAGGGACCGGTTCCGGCCCGGATCGGCGCAAAATGTTTGTTCAGCGGGAGCTCGGCGGCAGCGCGCTCACCGAGGCCGGACAGATCCGTGTCCGCGGTCGAGGCATGGCAGGCCGCACAGTGAGGACTCACGTCGGTCTGGGAGTCCGGCGTCCCACCCGGAAAGGCCGAGGCCAGCTCGGCGCCCAGACCGAGAATCGCCAGTCCGCTCACCGCGACCCGGCCGATTCGTCCTCGTATCGCCATTGCGTTGCTCCCATCGAGAGGCGGTCTTTCGCGCCCGCAAAATCGCTCCAGCGCATCGTCCCAGACCGGCCCTCCGAAAGCTCATCGTCCGATCACCGCCATTGGATGAGTCCACAGATTACCAATCGCCCCGAGCGGCCCCCCCCTCGCAGGCTGCCAGGAGGTTCTTCAACGGCCTGCTAGCCTGGCCGTCAGCAGAGCGAAGGACTCGTAAATGGAACTGGGCCAGATCGGCGTATGGACTGGACTCGATCACCTCAGCGCACCGGAAGCGGCAGCTTTCGCGCGTCGGATCGAAGCCCTGGGCTACAGCGCGCTGTGGATCCCCGAAGCAGTCGGTCGCGAGCCCTTCTCGCAGATCGGCTATCTCGCGGCGTCGACCTCGCGCCTGATCTTCGCAACGGGAATCGCCAACATATACGCCCGCGACCCCATGCTGATGAAGTCGATCCGCAAGACCGTCTCGGAGCTCGCCCCGGGACGCTTCATTCTGGGCCTCGGGGTGTCCCACAAACATCTGGTCTCGAACCAGCGCGGCCACGACTACGCCAAGCCGCTAGCCACGATGCGCAACTACCTCGAAGCCATGGACAAGGCGCTGTATATGGGGAGGGAGCCAGCGCAGGAGGCTCCGATCGTGATCGGCGCTCTGCGCGACAAGATGCTCGCACTCTCGGCCAGCCTCGCAGACGGCGCACACCCCTACAACGTGACGCCCGATCACACCAAGCGCGCCCGAGCGGTGATGGGTCCGGACGCTCTACTCTGCCCCGAGCAGATGGTGCTCGCCGAGACCGACGCCAGCAAGGCACGGGAGATCGGCCGCAAGCACCTGGCGATCTACACACGAGCCCCGAACTACCAGAACAATCTGAAGCAGTTCGGATTCAACGACGCCGATTTCGCAGACGGCGGCAGCGATGCCCTGGTCGACGCCCTGGTGTGCTGGGGCGAGCCGGAGAAGATCGCAGATCACGTGCGCGTGCATCTCGATGCCGGCGCGGATCACGTCTGCATTCAGGCCTTCCCGGCCGATGGATCCTTCGGCATCGACGAAGTCCTGCTCGAGCGCCTCTCAGAATTACTTCTCTGAGCCCGCGGCCGATGCGGGCCATCGAAGCGGCCAGTCCCCGATGCTCTACACACGGCCGGACAGCCCATCAGGTCACCGTCCGCAGCACAGCGCGAATGCGAGCTAGAGACCCAGCGCCGGGATCAGTCGTTTGTAGAGTGTGTCGCGAATCGCCGCTTCGGCCCGCTCTCGGGGCGGCATCATCAAATAAGAATTTACGCAGCGCGTAATGACCTCGCTCACTTCCGAGCATTCCTGCTCGTCCCAGCCCACGCGATCCCCGATCCGTTTCAGCTCTTCGGCAGATCGCACCGCAAGGTCCGAACTGAGCGTGGCCGAGAACAGAGCTTTTGGATTGCCATCCGAGTTCAAGGCCTTGACTAGCAACATATTGTGATTGATCAGGCGAAGCGAGGTAATGACCGCGGTCACGATCAGATCGCGCGGCTCCCCCCGCTCCCTCAGTACGAGGCATTGCGCCTCCAGAACCTCGCGGCCGGCGCGCAGCAAGGTGGCCTCGATGGCCTCCCGCGAATTGGCGAAATACCGGTATACGGTCTGCCGGGTGATCCCCGCCTGCTCCGCGATGGCGGTCATCGACACCGCGCGAAAGCCCGAATCGACGATGATCGTCTCACAGGCGTTCATCAGGCGATGCCGCGTCGCCGCACGCTTGCCCTTGAGTTCGCGGTCGTCGGGATGCGCATCAGACTGAACGACCGACAGGTGGTGCGTGGCGTCGAGCTGGGACATGGCACACTCCTGGACTCCGCCGGCAGCAGCTGGACCCGGCCCCCCTGGCGTAGTTCCGGCACCCACCGCAAAGCCCCTCACCCCAATGGTAACAGCTGATCTAACGTCGGGTCAGATGTCCCATGGATGATCCTCGATCTCGAGCCTCGAAGAGCGTGAACACCGATTCTGCCTGCTTTTCGGGCATTTTTCTTGACGAATGGGCCACACGTGCCACCAACCCGGAGTCAGACTGCCCGATTCCAACCCCGACTCGCCGGAAGGTCGTCCACGCAGCCACGCCTCGAAACGCCCACGCCCCGCGTTCTTGCACGCACTCGGGTTGTTTTCTACCAACCTCCAGTCGACAGAAGCTGGACCTCGGGGATTCGAGCGCAGGATGCCTCGTCGTCGCGGGGCCAGGAAATCAGACGAAAGGAAGAGAAATGGCAAGCTGCGAAGGCAAGGTCGCATTCATCACGGGCGCCAGTCGCGGGATCGGTCGCGCCATCGCACAGCGTCTGGCTGGCGAGGGCGCGTCGGTCGTGCTGAGCGCGTCACGCCTGGGGACCCACGGCAAGCTGGTCGGCACCCTCGAGGAGGCGGTTTCGGAGATTCAAGCGGCGGGCGGCAAAGCCAGCGCCATCGCAGCAGATCTGGTCGAGGACGAGGCCCGTGCCGGTTTGATCGAGCGCGCGAGCGAAGCCTTCGGACCGATCGACATCCTCGTCAACAACGCCGCGGCCGCCAAGATGGTGCTGCCGAGCCAAACGACCAATGAAGAGCGACGCTTCATGTACGAGATCAACCTGAACGCGCCGATCGATCTCGCTCAGCAGGCGATCGGGAGCATGCGCGAGCGGGACGGGGGCTGGATCCTGAACATCACGAGCGCCTCGGCGCAACAGCCGCCCGTTCCCTATCGGGATTCGAAGCTATCAGCGCATATCATCACGGCCTACGGTGCGACCAAAGCCGCCCTCGACCGCTACACCCGGGGCCTCGCGCACGAAGTCGCCGAAGACGGGATCTTCGTGAACGCCATGGCGCCCGTGTCGATCGTCCTGACCCAGGGCGCCGACTACGTCCGCGACATCGCGCGCAAGAATCCCGACATGGCGGAACCGGTCGAGATGATGGCGGAGGCAGCTCTCGAGCTGTGTACGGGGCATCATATCGGCGAGGTCGTACTCAGTCGCGACCTGCTTCACCGCGTGGGTCGCAACGTCCACAGTCTCGACGGCAAGACGATCCTCGGCGACGCCTTCCTGGCGGCCAACGTCGAGGCCACTAGCGCCTGAGGCCGGAGCACGGCCCGAACGATGAGAAATTTGAGCTTGCTCCTGCAGCGCTCGATTCAGTGCGTCGCAAGCACGCATTGGGTGGGCGGATGGACCCCATTTCAATCGGCCGCCCAGCCCGCGCGCCAATGCCAGAGCGCGTAGACGACACCGAATGGCCAGCAGACGCCGGCCAGTACCAGGAAGATGCCGAGTGAGAAGTCGGATCGCTCTGGTGACGTCGCGGCCGCGGGGTCCGTGCCGAGCTCATCGATCAGCCGCACCTTCTCTTCCATCAGACGCTCCGCGCCGAGTGGAGCGTGGCAGTAGGGACAGTGCGCCAGCGACGGCTCGCCGACATGCAGGCTCAGTGAGACCTTCGCGCCGCAAGCGCCGCAATCCTCGACCTGGATCCGTGCACATCGAAGCCGGCCGTCCTGCACGACATCGGCCTCGCGATCCCAGACCACGAAAGCGGCGCCGGCACTATTGAGGTCGCGGATTGCGCGCTCGAGGGTCGCGGCCGTGAAGTCCGAGTCGCGAAGCAGCTCCGACACGGGGATCTCGACGTGGTCGTCGACCAACCGATGCAGCGCCCAGGCCCGATTCTCGCGCCGCCTCAACTCGCAGCCAGCGATCAAGAGGCCGAGCGGCGCCGACGCGCAGACCGCGACGAGCAGGGTCGTGCCCACAAGCCCCCTGCCCGCGTTCGCCGCGACCACGAGCGCGACCGCCGAACCGAGCAACCAGACGAGTCCGAAACTCTGGCCTGCGCGCAGCAGCACATCGTCGATCTTGAGGAGGTTTTGTGGGGCCATCGGCGACTCTCCGCTCGCCGCCACCGGGCGAGCCGGATTCGCCATCGTCTCGCCGGCGAGCCGACTTGACCTCGCGGACGAAGCGCCGCACGCCCGTCGGACTACGCGCTCCCCTAAGCGTCGATGCGCCGGTACTTGATCCGATGCGGCTAGTCCGCATCCGCCCCCACGCGCTTCTTGTGGTCCTTCACGTAGTCCTCGCAGTTGCCCTCTAACCGCTCGACGTGGGAATCACCCTCGAAAGCCAGCATGTGGGTCGCGATGCGATCGAGGAAGCAGCGGTCGTGGGAGATCACGGCCGCATAGCCGGTACCTGGGGAGGAACAGTTTCGCCATGAGAAACTACAATAACGTGTATAGTGGGACAAATTCACCGGACTGAATACGCTGAGTCTCTGCTTCATACTCTACGGAGATCAGTACCATCGCTGCAAATCGAGGAGAGGAGTGATCGATGCGTGACGCACAGCTGTTCTCAAGATGGATCGCAGCCTGGGCCTTTTTGGGCGTGGGTCTGTCACCGAGCATCGCCGCCGCCGGTTGGGGAAGCGAAAAATGGGGCGAGCTGATATGGGGAGCACTAGCCGTCCCGCTCCTCGGCCCCTTGGGACTAGCCCTACTCTCCGCACTCATCCTCGGGATCGGCGTCTTCATATCCAGATGGCGCCGTTCGATGAGCGCCCTCGTCCTCGCACTCCTCGTGGCGCTCCCACTCGCCGCCAGCGCCTTGATGCTTCCCCACACGTTTGTGAACGGGACCGTCGCCGATGCGGATGAGGTCAACGCGAACTTCGAGGCCCTCGCGTACCGGACGATCCCCCGGGCGACCGGCCTCGGGCCGAACGATCAGACCGACTTTGGAGCCATCACATCCCGCACCCTAACACTCGACAAGGACCGCACGGACACCGCCTTCCGCATCTCGTACACCGACAACTTCCGCGTGGTCGGAAACGGCAACACAGCGTGTCGCTGGGAGATTCGCGTCGACGGATCCGCCTGCTCGAGTGGGGCACTCGTCTACGACTACTACCAGGAGGCGAATAGCGGCTTCCATCATCGACCTAGCACGTTTGTTGGCTATTGCGAATCGCTGGCCGCGGGATCACACACGCTCCAGGTGTTTGTCGGCCCCGTTCCCGGTACGGCCCTTGCCGACTGCTTCACGGATTGGAACGACTCGCGCTGGGTGCTCGAGGCCGAAGAGGTCAGGTAGGGATCCCTGGAGGCATTCAGTCAACGCAGCGAAGGTCCCGCTGTGCCGAGCATCACGAATGGTCCAGATCTGATGGATTCGAAGCGCCCGGGTCAGGCGTCGATCTTCCGATACTTGATCCGATGCGGCGTGTCCGCGTCCGCCCCCACGCGCTTCTTGCGGTCCTTTTCGTAGTCCTGGTAGTTGCCCTCGAACCACTCCACGTGGGAGTCGCCCTCGAAGGCCAGCATGTGGGTGGCGATGCGGTCCAGGAACCAGCGATCGTGAGAGATCACGACGGCGCATCCCGGAAAGTCGACGAGCGCATCTTCGAGCGCTCGCAGCGTGTCGACATCGAGATCGTTGGTCGGCTCGTCCAGCAGCAGCACGTTGCCCCCCGTGCGCACCAGCAGCGCCAGATTCACGCGGTTGCGCTCGCCGCCGGAGAGGTCGCCGACGAGCTTTTGCTGATCGGGTCCCTTGAAGTTGAATGACGAGACCCAGGCGCGCGAGGGCACCTCGCGATTGCCGATCATGATCTTGTCGTCACCGCCACTGATCACTTCCCAGACCGTCTTGCCGGGCTCGAGATGGCTGCGCTCCTGGTCGACATAGGAGAGCGACACGGTCTCCCCCAGGCGCAGCTGGCCCGCATCGGGCTTCTCCTCGCCGCTGATCATCTTGAAGAGCGTGGTCTTGCCGGCGCCGTTGGCGCCGATGATGCCGACGATGCCGCCTGGCGGAAGCTTGAAGGAGAGGTCGTCGAAGAGCAGCTTGTCAGCGTAGGCCTTGCTCAATCCCTCGGCCTCGACGACGACATCGCCCAGCCGCGCCGGCACCGGGATCGCGATCTCGACCCGCTCCGGCGAGCGATCGGCGCCCTCTTGCATCAGCTTTTCATAGGCGTTGATCCGCGCCTTGCCCTTCGCCTGCCGTGCGCGGGGGCTCATCTTGATCCATTCCAGCTCCCGGGCCAGCGTGCGAGCATGGGCACCCGACTGCTTCTCCTCGACCTCGAGGCGCTTGTTCTTCTGCTCGAGCCAAGAGGAGTAGTTGCCCTGCCACGGAATCCCCCGACCCCGGTCGAGCTCGAGGATCCAGCCCGCCACGTTATCGAGGAAATAGCGATCGTGCGTGATCGCCACGACGGTGCCGGGATATTCCTGCAAGAAGCGCTCGAGCCAGGCCACGCTTTCGGCGTCCAGATGATTCGTTGGCTCGTCGAGCAGCAGCATGTCGGGCTTCGCGAGCAGCAACCGGCACAAAGCGACCCGACGCTTCTCGCCGCCGGAGAGCGTCGCAATCTCGGCATCGGGCGGCGGGCAGCGAAGCGCCTCCATCGCGACGTCGAGGGTGCGATCGATTTCCCAGGCGTCCGCCGCGTCGATCTGGTCCTGGAGCTTGCCCTGCTTCTCGAGCAGCGCGTTCATCTCGTCGTCATCCATCGGCTCTGCGAATTTTTCCGCCAGCTCGTTGAACTCGTCGAGCAGCGCCCGAATCTCCCCCACACCTTCCTCGACGTTGCCCAGCACCGTCTTCGCGGCGTCGAGCTCGGGCTCCTGGGGCAGGTAGCCAATGCGCAGCCCCTTGGCCGGCCTGGCCTCGCCCAGCACGTCCTCGTCGACGCCGGCCATGATCCGCAGCAGCGTACTCTTGCCCGCACCGTTGGCACCGAGCACCCCGATCTTGGCGCCCGGTAGGAACGAAAGCGTGATCCCGTCGAGGATCACCCGATCCCCGATCACCTTTCTCAGGTCATACATGGTGTAGACGAACTCGTGCGCCACCGAACGATCCCCCCTGCTTCCAAAATCCGAGATGAGTTCCAAGACGCCCTGCCGGCTGCGATCGCAGGCCTTCGCAGGATGTCGAGTCGACACAGCGGCCACCCGAAACGTCGCGGCGCAGTCTAGCAGCCCTACTGATTCGAGAGAGCGGTGGTAGACTGAGCTTCCCCCATCCCACTGCCATGGATCAAGCTGACGATGTGCGCCCTCGATTTCGAATCCCGAGCGCCTCGCACCTTCCGGCCCGCTGCTGCACGGCGCGCCAGCCGGCTCGTTTTCACCCTGGCGCTGGGCTGGCTGGCGGGAAGCTGGCTGGGTTGCTCACTGTTCGATCGAAGCGACGTCTTGATCCTGGTGCGCGCCGAGGACCCGATCTCCCAGGCCATCGCGCTCGAGTACGCCCAGACCCGAGGCATCTCGAAGCGACGCATCCTCGCCCTCGCCATCGCGCCCGAGGCCGGGGCGGAGATCGAGCTGGACGGCTATCGGCGCACGATCGCCGAGCCGATCGAAGCCTACCTGGCGAAGGCCGATCCGCGCGGCGAGATCACGACCCTCGTCACGACTCGAGGCTTGCCGCTGCGCATCGGACACTGCCGAAGCGAGCGGGGACGCTTTCCACGCGCCTGCTCCGCCGCCGCGATCGACGCCGCCCTCGCCGGCCTGGGTCGGATCGGTCTGTCGAGCGAGCCGGCCGGCGAGAGCCCGGGGCTCGGCCGCGCACCCAATCCCTATTTCGGAGACGATCGTTCCTTCGAGCAGTTTCGGCGCGATGAACCGCAGGCGTCCTTGCGCTTCCTGGTGGCGCGACTCACGGGACCCGCCAGCCCCGTCGACGAAGCGTCCGGCGTTCCGCTTGCGATGCGCGGCTTGCTCGGACCCAGCCCCGAGGCACCGGACGCTTCGGCCTTCGGATTCGGATGGCAGATTCTCGACGAGCGACCGATCGAGCAACGCACAGCGGCGATGCGCGCGCTGCTGGACCCCATTCGCTCGCGACTGGGACACCTCGCGGTTCATCGGGTCTGCGATGGCTGCGACCCGGAGAGCCGCGATCCTCGACCGGCGGGCATCGTGCTCACCCACGACGTCTCGCCGAAGGCGGCGCTGGACGCCGCGCAGCTGCGCCTCGGTGCCCCGGGGCTGGCCATCGATCTGATCGGCGCCACGCTGCAGACCGGCGAGCCCAAGGCTGCGAATCTAGCTCGATTCGAATCCCGGTTGGCACAGTGGCTGGCGGTCGGCGCGACCCTGAACTCCAGCCATCTCGACGATCCGAGTCTGGCGGGCGTGGCGCGCCCGGACCTTCAGCTGGAAACGCTCGCCCGTGGCCAGACGATCGCCGAGGCGCATTTCCGCAGCCTCCCGCATCTCGGCTGGCTCAACGTATTGATCGGCGATCCCCTGGCGGTGCTGCCCCTTGCCCGGGCAACGCACGAGGCCCAGGCCGCTGCGGAGGCCGTGCGGATCGCTGGTTCCGAAGGCGACTCGGATCGGGACGGGGTGGTCGACGCCGAGGACAACTGCCTGCTCGAACCGAATCCCGCGCAACGGGACTCCGACGCGGATCAGATCGGGAATCGATGCGATCCCGACGTGAACAACGACGGCCGGGTCGATACTTCCTGGGGACGGATCTATCCGCGCGGCAGTCGAGGCGACCTCGAAGCGATCGTGCTGACGGCGCGAAACGGCCCCCACGATCCCAACCACGACCTCGATGGCGACGGCCGTGTCGACGAACGCGATCTCGCCCTCGCTCAGCTCTGGCTCTTCAGACCGCCCGGACCCTCGGGTCGACTCGACTCCTCGACTCCCGCCTATGGGATCACATCGGGCGACTAGACCGACCCGCGGCGCATGCGATCCTCGAGGCCCAATAGCAGGCTCGAAGTATCGAATCGGCCACCGCCGAGCCGCTGGACCTCGGCGTAGAGGCCGTCCACGATTTCCGCGACCGGAAGGGGCACGCCCCGCCGTGCCCCTTCTTCCAGGGCCATGGCGAGGTCCTTGCGCATCCACTCGACCGCAAATCCGAAGTCGAAATGCCCCTCGATCATCGTCTGGGCTCGATTCGACATCTGCCAGGATCCCGCCGCACCCTGCGAGATCACTTCGATCACTCGCTTCGCGTCGAGACCGGCCGCGGACGCGAAGAGCAGTCCCTCTGCGAGCGCTTCGAGGAGTCCGGCAATACAGATCTGATTCACCATCTTGGTGAGCTGTCCGGACCCGGCGGGCCCGAGCAGCAGGTGCTTCTTCGCATAATGCTCGAGCAGCGGCGCGACTCGCTGGTAGGTGTCTTGCTCGCCCCCGATCATGATCGTCAGCTGGCCCGCCTCGGCGCCGGACTGCCCACCGGATACCGGCGCATCCAGAAACCCCACCCCCACCGCAGCGAGACGCGCTGCGAGCTCTCGCGCCAGCACTGCGGAGGCCGTCGTGTGGTCGACGAAGACCGATCCCGGCGCCATCCCTGCGAGCGCACCCTCGGGCCCGAGCACCAGCTCTTCGAGATCGGGATCCGCTCCGGTGCAGGCAAACACCACTTCGGCGCCGCGAGCCGCCTGCTCGGGAGAGGCTGCCAGCTCGACTCGGCAATCCGAATAGGTTTCGAGCCACTGCTCGGCCCGCCTGGTCGTGCGGTTGTAGACCGTGACCGAGAGACCCGCGCGCGCGAGATGCCCAGCCATCGGCCCACCCATCACACCAAGACACAAAAATGCGACGCGATCGATCGGATTCACTCGGCTTCCCTCACTTCCATCCAGCTCCCGCAGCGGCTCAGACGACACTCGGCTGCGCAGCCAGATCGCGTGTCTCCTGGGCCTCCGGGGTATTAGTGGCATCAGTGGTATTAGTGGCATCGGTGGTATCGGTGGTATCGGTGGCCTGCGAAGCGACGGGCAATCCATCGACGAACACCAGCTGGCGTGTCCGCACGCCAGGGATGCGACTTCCCGGTGTCAAGATGCCCACCAGATTGAGCGGGTCGCTGCCGCATACGACGATGCGCTCACCATCCCGCGGCGTGTCGCGAACCCGCGCCAGGGTCTCCAGCGCATCCGGCAACGCGAATTGTTCCCCGCTGAAGCCCGAGACGAATCGCCCGCCGCGGACCACGCCCCGCGCCTCGAGACGCCGAAGCGCCCAGACGATCTCGCGCCAGGGGAGCGCCAGGTTTTCTCGCATCACCACGTCCCGAAACACGATGCCCCAGCGCATCAGCAGCTGTTCGGCGATGGCCTCCGCGAGTCCGTCGAGATCCTCGACCGGCTCGCGCTTCGGAACCAGGGACCAGCGCCCCTCGGCGCCCCCCGTCGCGCCGTCCGCAAGCCCACGCCGAAGCCCGCGCCGCGCGCGCCGCTGCGCCCGAGTCCGCGACCAGCGCGCCCGTGCGCCGAGCAGTGATCGCAGAGCCTGGAAGCCATCGGCGCCCACGCGCCCATGGGCGACCAGCTCCCAGAGCGCCGACTCGACGTCCACAGGACGCTCGCCGAGTGCCGCGACCAGCTCGGCATGGAAGAGCGCACCTCGAGACGCCATGAGCCCGAGGATTGCCTCGGCCAGCCAGCCAACCGGCTGCTGGTCTGCCTGCTCGGATCGATGCGCCTGCAGCAGCCAGCCCAGGTCTTCGCGCAAGACGAGTGACAGCGGCGTCGAGCGGCTCGTCGCGCGCGCCCGCAAGGCGGAGCGAGCCGCCCGCTCCGCCGAGCCAGCGTCTCTAGAGTCCTGGGCCGCCCCGCCCTCGGCCCGACCACCACCCGGCCCCTCATCGCGCCGCCTATCACCGAGCGGGCGAAGCGCCGGCGGCGCAAGACGCATCCAGCTGATCTGCCCGGAAAGGCAGTGGCCATCGAGCCATTCCGGCCGGTAGTCTCGCACCCGGGCAGCCAACACCTCGGACTCCCAGGCCCCCGCCGCCAGATCGAAACCCTGAAGTTGCTCTACAGCACAGGCGACTCCGCGCGGACCCTCGAACCCTGTGCCAGCCGCGACGTGCTGCCACGAAAAGAGAAAGCGCATCAGCTCCTGGGCCGTGACCGGCTCCACCGAAGCCCTCAGACGAGATTGGGAGTCGGCGTGAATCCGCGCCAGCAGACGACGGGCGCAGAATTGATCGGCCCCCTCCGTCTGGGACGCTTCGAAGCAGCCACGCAGCACGAAACCCTCGGCTTCGAGCCCCGCCAATCCGATCTCGACGAGTCCGGTCCGCACTCCGATGCGCGCCGCGAGCCGAGCCGCGTCGATGGGACCGGTCAACTCGAGATGGCCACGCAACACATGTTTCACCGCGAGATCTTCGGCGACACTCTCGCTCGCCTCCGCCGCGGCTGGCGAACCCCATCCGCCGCCCCCGGACCCGGACAAGCTCGCGGGCTCGATCTCGGGATGCATCGCTCGAACCCAGGCGGCCCGCTCCGTCGCCGCCCAGAACAGCGATGTATCTGGACCGCCTGCCCGCCCGCGCGAAGCTTCCTCGACAGACACCTCCTCGACGAGAAATCCAAAGGCGCGCCCCATCCCCTCGAGCTCGCGAAACAGGTTCTGCCAACGGGGTTCTGCCCGCAGCACACCGACCCCGAGCAACAGATCGTGCAATTCTTCAGGGTCCCGAGGCGCAGGCTCCGCCTGACTGCGCACCTTCTCGATCGCGGCGGCACCCAGCCGGGTGAGATCCCGCTCTTCGACCGGCAGGCCACGACGCATCTTGACCGCCCGGGTGCGACGCTCCTCGAGTGGTGCATCGTCGAGGAAGGTGAAGGGTTTGCCATTCAGGATCTCATGGGCGAGCGGCGAGGGCTCGGTCGTGTCGACACACAGGATTTCGAGCGTCCCCGCCTCGATCCGCTCGACCAACATCTGGAGTCCCTTCGCGTCCATGGCGTCGGTCATGCAGTCGTGCAGCGTCTGCCGCACCAGCACGTGGTCGGGAATCTCGATCGGACCCGATATGTTCTCCTGACAGGCTGCGGCCTGGGGGAAGACCGCCGCCATCAAGTCGTCGGATTCCATGCGCTGAATCGGGGCTGGATTCTTCTTGCCGCCTCGAAACCGCAGCACCGCCAGCGACCGATTCAGATTCCAGCGCCAGCGCGCGCTGAACAGCGGCGTCGGCAAGACCGCCTGGCGAAGCGTCTCCTCGATGCCACTCGAAGACAGGAAGCGCGGTACGTCCTGGAGCGGAAAGCTGTGGTGGGGCCCGAGGGACAGCACCATCGCATCGTCGTTGGCCGCCGCCTGCAGCTCGAAGTTGAAGTTCCTGCAGAATTTCTTGCGCAGGGCGAGACATAGCGCGCGATTCAGTCGGCCACCCCGGGGCGAATGAATCACCAGCTGCATGCCGCCGGCATCGTCGAAGAAGCGTTCGAGCACCAGCCTGTCCCGGGTTGGCAAGCCACCGAGAGCGGTCCGCGAAACGCCGAGATAGCGCGAGATCTGGCTCGATGCGTCCGCCCCCACGCCCGATTCGGCTTCCAGCCAGCGGCACGCCTGCGCCTCATCACCCCGAGCCAGGATCGGCTCGAGAGCCTCGCGAAGCCACGAAACTTCGTCCGAGAGCTCCGCCGTTCGCGCCGGCGCCTCTCCCGCCCAGAAAGGAATATTGGGATGCTCGCCCTGGGCATCGAGGACGCGCAGGACGCTGGCCTCGACGCGCCGAATGCGCCAGGAGTTCGTGCCCAGCAGGAATACGTCGCCCGGCAGGCTGTCGATCGCGAAGTCCTCCCCGACCGTGCCGATGAAGGTCTCATCCGGATCGGCCACGACGCGGTAGTCGGCGACGTCGGGGATCGCACCGCCCGAGGTCAGCGCTGCGAGGCGTGCGCCGCGTCGTGCGCGGAGCATGCCGCCGATGCGATCGCGATGGACGTAGGCCGCTCGGCGTCCGCGCCCGGTCTCGATACCCTCACTCACGAGCTCGACGACCTCTTCGAAAGTCTCTCGCGTCAGCCCCTCGAAGGGCGCGGCGCGGACCATCAGTCGATACAGCTCGTCTTCCTTCCAGGGCTCGACCGCACAGGCGGCGACGATCTGTTGGGCGAGAATGTCGAGCGGCAAGGCCGGAGGCATCAGCCGGTCGAGTCTCCCGGCACGGACACCGCGCAGCAGGCCCGCGCACTCGACGAGCTCGTCACGTGTCAGCGGATAGAGCTGCCCCTTCGGCAGGCCACCGTGGAAATGACCGGCGCGCCCGACGCGCTGCAGGAAGGTCGCGAGACTGCGAGGAGAGCCGATCTGACAGACGAGCTCGACGGGGCCGATGTCGATGCCGAGCTCGAGGGACGCCGTCGCAACGAGGGCGCGCAGCCGCCCTGCCCGCAGCGCCGTCTCGACCCGCAGACGCCGGTTCTTCGACAGGCTGCCATGGTGCGCCGCCACACCGGCCTCTCCCTCTGCCAGCACCGGAGCCAGACGCTCGCCGAGCTGATGTGCGAGGCGCTCGGCCATGCGCCGAGTGTTCACGAAGATGAGGGTGGTCCGGTGTCCTTGGACCTCTTCGGCGATGCGATCGAGCACTTCAGCCATCTGTTCGCCGGAGGCGACCGCCTCGAGGTCGCTGCCGGGCAAGACCATCGCGAGATCCAGCCGCCGACGATGACCCTGATCGATGATCTGACAACGCGGACGCCCCTCGGAGTCGAGGCGATCGGGACCCACGCCGACCAGCAGTCTGGCCACCGTTTCGATCGGCTTCTGAGTCGCCGAAAGTCCAATCCGCATCGGCGCCCCATCGCATAACGCCTCGAGTCGTTCGAGGCTGACGGCGAGATGGCTGCCTCGCTTGTCGCGCGCCATGGCGTGAATCTCATCCACGATCAGCGTGCGCACGGGACGCAAGATTTCGCGACCCCGCGTCGAGGTCAGCAACAGATACAGCGACTCGGGGGTCGTGACGAGGATCTGGGGCGGCTTCTTCACCATCGCGGCCCGGGCCGAGGCCGGCGTGTCGCCGCTGCGCATGCCCACCCGAATCTCGGGTGCCGGCAGTCCCATCGCCCGAGCGATCGCCTCGATCTCGGAAAGTGGCGTCGCGAGGTTCTCCTGGATGTCGGCGGCCAGCGCCTTGAGCGGCGAGATGTAGAGCACCTCGACGCCCTTCGGCATCTCACGGCCCCCGCCGTGACGTGCCGCGCCGGACTGCCCGACGCCCGTCGGATCGGGTTCCAGGCGAAAGGGTCGCTCGGCGTCACAGCCAAAACGCGTGCCGGGCAGCGTGCGCCGGTAGAGCTCGTCGATGCAGACCAGAAAGGCCGCCAGCGTCTTGCCGGAGCCGGTCGGGGCGGCGATCAGCGTGTGCTGCCGCTTGGCGATCGAGGGCCATCCCGCGATCTGGGGCGGAGAGGGACCGTCGGGAAAACGCCCCTCGAACCAACGTCGCACAGCGGGATGAAAAGAATCCAGCACGCCCATGAGCGCGGCCAACCTAGCGCAACCTCTCAGCAAAGCGAAAGAGAGGCGAAAAGGCTCCAGCCTTTGATGGACCGCGAAACGACGACGTCCGCGCGCATCGCTTCGCTGGCTGCGAGCGCCGCGCAGACGATCTATCGCCTCGACGCCGGCGACAGCGCTGTCTCCGGCCCGGCCTGCCCGAGCAGCGTGTCGACGATCAACTCGGCCGTGATCGGTGCCAGGAGCACCCCGTTGCGCCCGTGACCCGCGGCGATCAGCAACCCTTCGCGATCGGGAACCGGGCCGACCCAGGGCAATCCGTCGCCGCTGACGGGCCGAAGCCCCGCCCAGGCCCTGTTGAAGGTCCCATCCGCCACACCCGGAAAAACTCGCTGCGCGCGTTCGAGCAGCCAACTGACCCCCTCGGCCGTGACGCGCCGATCGAAGCCGACCCGTTCCTGGGTGGCACCGATGATCCAGGAAGCGTCGCGCTTCTGAACGAAATACACATCGCTCGACCAACAGATCGACTCGATCGTCGGAAGTGGCGCTTCGAGCACCAGCATCTGTCCGCGCACGGGCTCGATCGCAGCGCAGGCCGGCGAGAGCCCGTCGCGGGCGAGCAGCGCCGGCGTCCAGACGCCTGCCGCCAGCACCGTCACGTCGGCATGAATCACACCTGCGCTCGATTCGACGCCGATCACCCGATCCCGATCCAGCAGCAGGCGATCCACCCTGACGCCCGAGTCGATGCGCACGCCTCGACTCCGGCACGATGCCTCCAGAGCTCGCACGAGCAGCGGCGGTCGCAAATGGCTCTCGTTAGGCGAGAACAAGCCCGCTACGAGCTCAGGGGCCAGATCGCCTTCGGCCTGTCGCAGGGCCGGCTCGTCCAACCATTCGAGCTCGGGCGCGATGACCCAGCTCTGCGCGGCCGCCGCATCCCGCGTGGCTCGGTAACGCGCAGCCAGAGCTTCGACCTCGGGGCCAGCTCGCGCGACGTGAAGCAGTCCGCTGCGTTCGTATTCGGGATCGATTCCGGTCTCCTCGCGAAGTCGACCACACAGCGGCTCGAAGCGACCAAGACTCTCGAGACCGAGCTGCAGCAGGGGCGAATCCAGGTCGGCCTCGCCGATCGGTGCCAGCATTCCCGCCGCCGCACCCGACGCGCCGCTTCCCACCGCCTCCGCCTCGACGACGCGAATCGCGGGACCCTCCGCAGCCAGGGCGTCGGCAATCGCCATTCCGATCACACCACCGCCCACGATCAGGACATCCGCGTGTCGCGACGGATGGGACGTGACGCTCACGACGCTTCGCCGCTGATGGGACAGCCCGAGTTCGAGGCCATCATGGCGCGCGCCTCGGCGCCCCGTCCGCCTCGGAAGCCTGTCGCGCGGCCAGATCCAGCACACCGGCCAGGATCTTCTCGGTCCCGGCGTCCGCGGGCGTGTAGCGCTCGATCACGCGACCCCCCTGCACCAGAAACGCGAGCAGCGTATGGTCGATGCTACCGTCTTCCTTGCGCACCGAACCCACCCCCCAGCGCCGCACGATTTCGCTCACGACCCGGATCGGCCCCGTCAGGAAGGACCAGTTGGAAAGATCCGCACCACGCTCGAGGGCGTAGCGCTCGAGCACTTCGGGCTGATCGACGACCGGGTCGATGCTGATCGATACGAAATGCACCACATCCCGCATCGAAGCCGGAATGCGTTTCTGAAGCGCGACCTGGTTCGAGGTCTGAACAGGACAGGGCCCCGGACAGCTGGTGTAGATGAAATCGATCAGCAACACGCGATCACCCAGAGAGCGCAGGCTCACGGTGCGGCCGGCCTGATCGATCAACTCGAAGGGGGGCGCCAGACTCGTCCGCACCAGTCCGTCTCGCAGCCTAAACCAGCCTTCCTCGGCGGGCGCCTCGCCGACCACTCGGGCCGCGACGACATCGTAGCTGCGACCGCTGAAATGGATCTCGAATTCGATCACCTGTCCCGGCGCGAGGCGTTCCAGTACATCCGTGTCGGGCACGGCGAAGTTCATCGTCATCGCGGGCATCAGTCCCTCGACATCCCCGTGGTCGATCAGGACCTGACGCCCCTCGACGTCGACATCTTCGACCACGCCCCGGGCAGCGTAACGCCCCGGGCCGCCCTCCTCCGAAGAGCATCCCACCAGCACGAGCATCCAGACGCCCCCGAGCACCACGAAGCACGCTCTCAGACCGGAAGCCACCATCATCAGTAGACCCACTGCCAGCCCGCCTTGACCGACCAGTCGCGCGAGAGTTGCGGCCCATCGAGATGCTGATAGATCGGCAGCCCGAACTCGATGGCAAGCCGTTGACGGTCGAGTCCGGGGATCTCGAGGCTGATTCCCGGGTAGACGTCCACATGAAATCCGCCCCGCTTCTTGTCGTTCGACGAAGGCCCGTCGGCAACGATATCCAGACTGCGATCACGCCCGCTGATATTATTGCGTTTTTCCAGACTGAATCGAAGCGAAGCACTCAGGCCAGAGACGATCCGCAGACCGGACCAGATCGACGCCTCGAAGCGACTCCCCTCGCGGTAGTGAAGCCCGTTGCGGCCAACGGAATGATTCCCGACCACCTGCCCGCCCCAGGAGAAATAGTCGAGCTCCCCTCGATAGGTCCATCCCCACTCGAAATCCCAGCTGCCATTGCCGATCTGATTGTCATAGGGCAGCCGACCCTGATTCCCTCCCCGGCGAATCGCGCCGGTCGGCGCATCGAACCCGAAGTGGATCTGCGAAGACTCGCGTCCCTTTCTGATGAAGGGAATGATGAACGAGAATCCGATGTCGCCGATGCCGTCGCTGCCATCCCGACGGCTCACACCCATCGCGTCGATGCGCTTCAGCTCCTTGTCCAGAAATGGCACTTCGAAGACCAGCGTCAGCCGCGGATGCGGCGCATAGGCCAATACAATCGTATGCACGATGACGTCAAGGGCCTTGGGCGTCTGCTCGTAGGGCGGATTGTGCTGGTTGCGGGCCTGGCTCGCCGAACGTTCTCGGCTGCCCGAGAGCAACTGGCGATACCGATGCTTCTCGAAGGAATACGCGAGGCGCAATCGCTTGCCTTCGAGGGATTCCGCGAAACGCGCACCAATCGGTGGCGGCGGCGAATTCCGGACGGGCTTCATGCCCATGCTGGAGTTGGAATCTGCGTCAGTGGGCAGCGCTTCAGCGGGGTCGACCGGGTCGTCGGGGCTGGCCGAGACCAACGGCGCGAGACTCAGCCAGACCGCAATACTCGAAACGAGAACGATGAAAAGTGGGGCAGCCGACGAAGAACGGCCGGGCGAGGAGTCGTCGCGCAGCCACCGCTCGAGAATCGAACGCCTCAATGCACCGCCTCGTCGCCACGACACGGCCGCAAGCTAGCCCGGATCATTCATGAGCGCTCTGCCGCGCAACACAGGAGCGCACCTCAACGATCCCGATCATCCGCGTCCGCAAGCCGAAAAAGCCGGGTCGATCGAGTGCGCTGGCTCAAACGGCGCCGAGCGCCTTGCGAAATTTCTGCTCGAGATCTTCAAAATCGCGTCCAAAGGCGCTGCGGCTGGCGCGCTCGAGGCTTCTCGATTTCAGCAGGGCAGACCAGAACCGCACGAGTTTCCGCTCGCCGTATGTGTCGACCAGATGCGCGATGAACGCATAGGACTCGAGATAGGCCAGCGCTGCGGCGTTCGGATCGAAGCCCGCGAAGCTCGGTGCCGAGAGCTCGAAGAGAGCGAAGAGCCCGCCATCGCTCGCGACCCGCGCAAGGGCCTCACGCTCGAAGGAGGACAGATCGCGCTTGCCCAGGGCTCGCGCCTCGAACCATTCCGCGATGCCCTCGTTGAGCCAGGCGGGCAGCGACATGCGTGGCGCTTCGGCGTCGAAGGCCGCGTGCACCAGCTCGTGATGGAGGACTCGAATCAGGCCAGGCGCCACCTTGGTGCCACCGCGAACATGGATCGAGCCGCCGTAGAAGCCCGCCGCGGGGAAGCGAAACAACCCGGCGAAACGCTCGTCGAAGATCGCCGAATCCCAGATGTGGACCTCGAGCTTACGGCCGGGTCGCAGGCCGAGAATTCGATCCAGCCGCTCGTAGGCGGCCTCGAGCTGGCGCAGCACCTCGCGTTCGAATCGACGCGACCCGCTGAAGCCGCCGTACTCGTCGAGATCGACATCCTGGAAGAGCGTGAAGTGGAGCGAATCTCGCCGCTCGAAGCGACCGTCCGCTCCCGCATCGCCGCGAGCGCTCGCCTCGGGAGTCGAGACGAGAGTCGCCACGAACAGGACCGCCAGGCCGACCACCGCCGCCAACAGGGTCCCTCGCCCTCGACACCCGCTCACCCATCGCTTCACGCGATCGAGCCTCCCCGCGATTGCAATTTCGACCACGGCGCCCCCGCCCTCGTCCCTCGACCTTCGACCCTCGACCTGAGGGTCCGGCCACACGACATCCGTTCCAGCCCACTGCAGGATACTACGCGAGAGGGCAGGTGCGAGTTTATTCGCGATGCGCGGCAACGAGACGGGCGCGAGGCAACCGACGCTCGCGATTGCCCGATCAGGGCAGTGCGCCACCCGAGAAGTAGGTCGCTACGGCGCGACCCGCCGAGGCCAGGAACTGGTTGAAGCGGCGTGCCTGATCGGCGGCCCTGGCCATCAGCGTGCGCTCCGCGCCATAGACCGGGCAGAGATCGACTCGTTGGTGCCAGAGGCGTGCGACCTGCTCGTTGGTGGACCGCTCCCAGCCTGCGTTGCGGCGTTCGATCGCCATCGGCAGGATCGTCCCCTCGTAGTACTCGATCTGTTTCGTGAGGCGCCGACATTGGCCGCGGTACCGACCCCTGGCGCCCGCCTCCGGCGAAGTCGCGGGGGACGCCGTGGCCAGCGCCCACGAGAGCGCCACGAGCAGCACGACCAGCGGGCTGCGATGTCTGAATCGAGCGGAGACCATGCCGGGTCATCGGCCCTCGCAAGCTGGACCTGAAGCCGTAATTGCGCGTCGTCTGCCGGAGCTGGATCCACCCCCGTTTTCCCACGGGGGCCGCCGCGGCGGCAGTCGGGCGCGGAGCTTCAGAGCCGGTCTGCGAGCACCAGGGCCTGGCGGCGAGCCAGCGCCATGCCGGTCAGCATCGGGTTCACCGACGGGCATTGGGGGAAGATCCCCGTATCCGCGATGTAGAGATTCTCGAAATCGTGACAACGACCGTCCTCGTCGACGACGCCGCGAGTCGGATCACCGTGCATGCGGGTCGTGCAAAACACGTGATTGCCGCCCAGGACCAGTCCGCTCGGCTGAACCAGATCGGAGTCGAGGACACGTGCCTCACCCGGCTCGGTCATGATGTCGGAGACACCCTGTACGCCGGGCAGGATCTTTCGCGCACCGGCGGCGAAATGGAGCTTGGCGAGGACATGCAGCGCGCGGCGCAGGATCGCCACGTCGCGGGGATCGATGCGCCAGTGCAGGATCGGATCGAGACTGCGCCAGCGTGCCTTCACCCTGCCCAGCGAATGGTCGGCGCGGACGATGGCGTCGAAGACCGCCATGTACGGAATCTCCGAAAAACGCGCCTGGAGCTCCGGACCGAGGCCCGGGAAGCGTATGGAGAGCAGCGGTGGCGGCGCCCAGAGCGTTTCGAGCTTGAAGCCGTGATCGAGATATTCGAGGCTTTGATAGCCCTGGGTCGCACCGAATTGCGGATCGACCCGATCGGGATAGACCGCCGCGATCGCCACCCCCGGATGGAATTGCAGATTCTCACCGACCTGACCGGATCGATTGGCGAGGTCATCGCTGTGCTTGAGCAACACGGGCGTCGCAGTACAGCCGGCCGCCAGGACCACCGCTTTGGCGTCGATCCGAAAATGATGACTCGTTTCACCGCTGAAGGGGGTCACGACCTGCCCGCTGATGCCGGTCACGCGGCTTCCAGCATGGCGGATCGTCTGAACCTGCAGACTCGTGAACACACGCGCGCCAGCCCGCAGAGCCGACGGGACATAGCTGACATCCATGCTCTGCTTGGCCCGGCTGCGACAGCCCGTGAAACACTCGCCACTGCCGCGACAGCCTCGAACGCTGCGCTCGATCGGTTCGCTCGCGATGCCCATCGCGTCGCAGCCATCCCGAAACAGCAGGTTGCGCCGGCCCTGAACCTCCAGAGGGGTTGGCGCGACGCCGAGAAACTCCGAGATCGCGTCGAAATGTGGGTCGAGGCTTTCGCGGTCGGTCCGCTCGAGTTCGAAATTCGTCGCCCAGCGAGTGAAGACCGAGTCGGGTGGCCGAACACAGATCGCAGAGTTGACGAGCGACCCGCCGCCCAGGGCGATGGCCTGCATGGTCGGCATCGCGGTGCCTCGCGTGAAGCGCAGCCCACCCTCGCGCATCGTCCGCGTCATCGAAAGGTTGCCATCGAGTTGGAAGTCTCGAACCGTGAAAGGCGGCCCCTCTTCGACCAGAATCACGTCATGCCCGGCCCTGGCGAGCTCGAACGCCGCAACGGCGCCGCAGGGCCCGGAGCCGACGACGACGACGGCGGCGCGCTCCTGGAAGCTCCGGTCGTATTGCGCAAAGACGCTCACCCGCTCCCTCGCGGCGGCGAGCCAGTCCTGATCCCGTGCCGTCGCCGGCGTCACGCTCATCCTGGTTCCCGACTCGAGCGTGCATAGGCTCGGTGGCGAGGGCCGTGTGGGTCCAGCGGCGGCTTCGGCGTGGAGGTCGTGCGGTCCTCGGGCTGGTAACGGATCGAGGACACCAGACCGCCGATCCGAGGGAAGAGCAGCTCGGCGTCGCTCACTGCGGCCTCGATCTCGAAGGGCGCCACCCCGAGCGCCTGTGGATTTGCGGGATGTCCCAGATAGCCCAGTACGAGGACGACGCGCAGCGCGATGAATAGCATACGCACGACGGGCCTCGGATGGCTCGCAAGCTTTTCGAGAATCGAAACTCGCGATGCCGCCGTGAGGCTCGAGAATCGCCTTCGACCCGCCGGCTCGTCACCCGGCATCACGAGAGTCAGATTTTCGACCAGGATGAAGAGTGCACGGATCTGCCAGCGCTGGGCCCACGGCAGAGCCGCGAGATGTCGATCGACGTAGTGGGGAAGGCGCGCGTCGATGCCGGCCAGCGGCAGGTCCGGGCCGCCCGGAAAGAGCACTTCCGCGACGGCGTCGATAAAGGCCGCCTCCCCGGCAGAGAGCACAGCGAGTCCCAGCGGCGCGGGCGCATAGCCCGAGACGAGCCGTCGGTAGAGCAGGACGGTCAGAAAAAGGAGAAAGAGTGCTGCAAGCACGGCGTCAAGAATAACCGAGGTCGAGCAAGGCGCACCGGTTGTCTCGTCTTTGGCTCGCTCGGGTTCTTCGAGGCGCAAAGCGTGGCGAGATCCCGAAACGCGCCGGCTACGTGATAGGATCGGGGCATGCGCATCGGCGTCGTCGGCGACACCCACGATCGAATGCCCAATGTGGAGCGAATCGTGGCTCTCTTTCGAGAGGCTCGGGTCGACCGCGTCGTGCACACCGGCGACATCACCCAACCCCAGATCCTCTCGCGCTTCGCCAGCCTCCAGGTTCCCTTCTTCGGCGTTCTCGGCAACAACGATCGCGGTGAGCGACCAAGCCTCGAGGCCGAGGCTCTGCGTCTCGGGTTGGACCTCAGCCCGCCGCCCCGAAGCTTCGATTGGGCGGGGCGACGCATCCTGGTCGTGCACGATCCGTCGGAAGCGCCCGATCCACTGCCTCCGGACCTCAGCCTGCTGCTGCACGGGCACACTCACCGGCATCGGCTCGATCGCCAGGGCGAGACGCTGATCTTCAACCCCGGCGAGTGCGCCGGAATGCGCGGGGGCGGCAACGCCGTCGGACTGGTCGACCTGATCTCGCTGGAAGCGAATCGACTGCGATTTTGAAGGCACGAGGCGACTCCGACCCGGCCCCACGCCGGCAGAGCCCGAATCAATCGAGAGCATCATGAGCTGGAAACCCGAAGTGGATGAGATCGAGGCGCGCCGAGAGGCCGCCCGAGCCCTGGGCGGGGCCGCCGCAATCGCGCGCCAGCACGAGCGTGGCCGCCTCACGATTCGCGAGCGTCTCGAGATGTTGGTGGACACGGGTAGCCTCGACGAGCAGGCTCCGATCGCGGGTGAAGCCGAACGCGACGAATCGGGCCGCGTCACGGCTTTCCATCCGGCCAACTACCTGCTCGCGTGCGCCCGGATCGATGGGCGCCCCATCGTCGTCGGCGGCGAAGACTTCACGCAACGCGGTGGCTCGCCCTCCCCGGCCGGCCTGCGCCGCAGCGTCTACGCCGAGACACTGGCGATCGATCTGCGCCTTCCCCTGATCCGCTTTCTCGAAGGCGGCGGCGGAAGCGTCGCCGGCACCGCCGGCAAGGGCGGCGGACCCAGAATGGCCGGTGACCCCTTCTATTCTGCTTCCCGATTCGTCTCGATCGCGAAGCTCCTCCAGATCGCGCCGGTCGCTTCGGCGGCGCTCGGAGCGGTAGCTGGATTTCCGGCGGCGCGGCTTGCGGCATCCCATTTCTCAGTCATGACCAGGGACACCGCACAGGTGTTGATCGGAGGCCCGGCGCTGGTCGAACGCGCGCTTGGCGAAACGCTCACCAAAGAGCAGCTCGGCGGCGCTCGGGTTCACGCACGATCCGGAGTCGTCGACAACGTGGCAAGAGACGAAGCCGACGCCATCGATCAGATGAAGCGCTTCCTCTCCTATCTGCCGAGCAACGTGCTCGCGCTCCCGCCCATCGACGACTCCACGAAGGACGATCCGGAGCGCCGAGAGCAGCGGCTACTCGAAATCATTCCCCGGGCGCGGCGCAAGGTCTACAAGATGCGCACGATCGTGGAGGCCATCTTCGATCGTACGAGCTTCTTCGAATTCACCGCCGGCTACGGGCGTGGGCTGATCACGGGCTTCGCGCGTCTCGCCGGACACCCGGTCGGCGTCGTCGCCAACGATCCACGTTTCTACGCCGGCGCCATGGAGGCCGAGGGATCCCTCAAGATGCGACGCTTCGTCGACTTGTGTGACACCTTCCACCTGCCGATCGTGAGCCTCGTCGACGAACCGGGCTTCATGATCGGCTCCGCTTCGGAGCGCGCCGGCACGATGCGGTTCGGTGTCGAAGCGATCTCTCGGGTCGTCACGAGCCGGGTCCCCTGGTGCTCGATCATCGTTCGCAAGGCCTATGGCGTCGCCGCAGCGGCCCATTTCGGGTCCGGAGGGCATGTGCTCTCCTGGCCTTCAGCGGAGGTCGGCGCCCTGCCCATCGAAGGCGGCGTGGCCGTGGCCTTTCGCAGCGAGATCGAAGCCGCCGAGGATCCCGACGCCAGACGCGTGGAGCTCGAAGAGGCCTTCGCGGCGCAGCGCAGCCCCTTCCCGCGCGCCGAGTCCTTTTCCGTTCACGACCTCATCGATCCGCGCGAGACGCGGCCCCGACTCTGCCGCTGGCTCGAGCGGGTCTGGCCGCTGCTCCGGGAGCAGATCCCGAGCCGGATACCCGACTGAATTCACGCAGCGTTGGGTCCGGCTTCGCCGTGAGAATCTCCGCAGCGCCGTCCGATCACCTCGCCGAGCCGCAGCTTCGTACCGGCGGGCTGTGGGTCGAGGTCGAAAGAACCGGGGGCGATCAACATCACGATCGTCGACCCGAACTCGAAATGCCCCCATTCGGCGCCGCGCTCGAAATGGGGTGACCGAGCGCCGAGATCACGGCTCTGCGGCAAGGCGTGAGGCCGATTCGTGGTCAGGCGGTCGAAGCTCAGCCGTACGCTACCGACCATCGTCGCACCAATTGCCACCATCGCGATCGCGCCCCGAACCTGCTCTGAAGCGATCGCGCCGACGACCTCGTAGGCCACGTCGGACTCGACGACCCCTTCGGGTTCGAGATAGGCGCAGATCCGCTCGTTGGTGGCGAAGAGCGCATCGACCGCGTAAAGGCCTACGTGGTTGACTGGCCACAGGGCGCCGGGCCAGTAGTCGAGACGTCGAAACCGACCGGCCGTGGGCGTGTGGAAGCGGTGGTAGTCACGCGGCGAGAGATAGAAGGTCGCAAAGAAACCGCCTTCATAGCCGTCTGCGATGTCGACATCGCCAAGCAGATCTCGCACGCGATAGGTCCGCCCTTTGGCCTGTATGAGGCTGCCTCCGTCGATGGGCCCCGCCGCACCCCAGGTGCCATCGCAGGGCGAAATCAAGGCATGCGCATCACCCTCGACCGGCCGCGCCCCTTCGCGAAGAGAACGGCTGAAGAAGGCCTGGAGCGACGGATAGCCATCGAGCGGCTTGGCGGCTTCTGCGACTTCGACCCCGGCCCAGCGCGCGAAGAGTCGAAGCTCGGCGCGCTGCACCGGCCCCGGAAGCCGAAGGGCCGCAAATCGGCCTGCCCATCTCGAGGTCGCGTTCTTGGGCAACAGGTAGAGAAAAACCCAGAGTGCGCGACCCCAGATTCCCAACCGAGACTCGGAGCCCGATCGATCAGGGCCTCTGGCCAACAGGGCCGGGTCCGCTGAGTCCAATTCTTCGGGAGCGGCGGGGTCGGGCATTCGCGTTAGGATAACGTGACTCGGGAGGAAGCGCGGGCTTGGACGAAGGGACAACGAAGACTGAACTGCCCGCAGGCTCTGCGGGCCAGGTCGAAGACTCTCCTTCAGGCCAGGTTGAAGACTCTCCTTCAGGCCAGGTTGAAGACTCTCCTTCAGGCCAGGCTGAAGACTCTCCTTCAGGCCAGGCTGAAGACTCTCCTTCAGGCCAGGCTGAAGACTTCCTCTTCGGTCAGGTTGAAGACTCCCTCATCGGTCAGACACTCGACGGTCGCTACGAGGTCAGGCGATCCCTCGATCGAGGTGGGATGGCGACGGTCTATCTCGCCTTCGACCAGCAACTCCAGCGCGAGGTCGTCGTCAAGATTCCGCACGCCAGGTTGATGGTGGACCGAACTTTTCGGCAGCGCTTTCTGCAGGAGATCCGGGATCTCGCGACCCACGAACATTCCGCCATTGTTCGGATCGAGGCCTGGGGAGAACACGACGATGCGCCCTACGCCATCATGCAGTTTCTCTCCGGCGGAAATCTCCGGGAACGCATCGCGGAGCAGGGAGGGCAGCAGACCCAAGCACAGGTCATGCAGTGGCTCCCGCAGATCGCGGGCGCCCTCGACTTCGTACATGGCAGGGGCTCACTTCATCGTGACGTCAAACCCGCCAATATCCTCTTCGACGAACAGGGCCATCCAATCCTCTCGGATTTCGGGATTGCGACCGCCATGGGCGCGGCGGACCCGGATGCGCCGACACAGGAAGTTCGCCGCGAGCTGACGGTCGTCGGCACCTTCGTGGGCTCACCGGCCTATGCGCCGCCGGAAGCGATCGATCGACTACTGACTCCTGCGTACGATCAATACAGCCTCGCGACCGTCGTCTACTTCGCCATGTCGGGCGAGCTGCCCTTCACGGGACAGACCAACGAAGCCATCCTGATCGCCAAGGAAACGAAGAGCCCGCCAAAGATCGACGCCAAGAAGCTGAAGGGCCGATTCAGCAAGCGAGCAGAGAAGGCGATCATGAAGGCCCTCTCGCGTGCGCCAGCAGATCGCTACAGCACTTGCCAGGAGTTCGTCGAGGCCTTCGCGGCCGACACGGCCGCCCCCGGCATCGGCAAGCTGCCCTGGCTCGCGATCTCGGCGATCGGCGCTTCTCTGGTCCTGGCGGTGCTGCTCGGCCCGCGAGCATGGCAATTCGTGAACTCGATGCGATCTGCCTCGACGGATGCCACAGCTCCGCAGTCTGGACTGAGCGTGGTGCTCGGAAGCCATCCCGAAGAGATCGATCGCGCGATCTTCCTGTGTAAGAGGGGTGGCGGCGTGGGGGATGAATGTGCGCGAACGGTCTTCAGTGACGAGCGCCTGCGCGAAGCCACTTTCACGACGCCCTTTTCCCTGGATCCAACAGAGATCACCAATACGGAATTCAGAGCCTTCGCCGAGGCCGCCGACTACGAGACCACGGCCGAGAGTCGCGGCTACAGCTGGGACATCACGAAATGCATCGGCTGCAGCTGGCGGCAGGTGCAACGAAATCGTCGCAGCGTCGGTCAGCTGCAGAATCCCGTGGTCCACGTGTCCTGGGCCGACGCCCGCGCCTACTGCCAGTGGCGGGGTGCGCGGCTCCCTTCGGAAGACGAATGGGAGTTCACCGCGCGAGGCAAGGAACGCAGAACCTTTCCCTGGGGCGAAGAGTGGGATCCATCGCGAGTTCGAGTGTCCACCGGTGGTGCGATCGGGCTCGAACCCGTGGGCTCTCGTCCGCAGGGCGCCACCCCGGTAGGGATTCAGGATATGGCGGGCAGTGTCTCGGAATGGACATCAACGGGCACCGTGCCCGGCGAAGAACGCATCGTCAAGGGTGGCTCCTGGTCCGATCGGATTCCGGCCTATTTCCGTGCGGCCGCCTTTTCCGTTCAAGAACCGGACTATTCGAGCATCTCCATCGGTTTTCGATGCGCGCGCGACGACTAGCAGGCTGCTGAAGAACTCCGGACCGAGCCCGGTGCGTGGATTTTCGGTCCAATCGAGGCGCGGAAGCACCGCTGGGGTGAACCCCAGCAAGCTTTTGCAACGAAGAGTGGGCCGAAAAGACGCGTGCCCGGCGACGGGAGTGGGTTTTTCAGCAGCCTGCTAGCTACT
>PVBE010553124.1_pt1 | contig 40310 bp, 47 predicted proteins | sample 1631181 | NCBI WGS metagenome assembly PVBE01 (sample SAMN08397723, study PRJNA350692) | Marine metagenome, whole genome shotgun sequencing project. | isolation source: water | place: Pacific Ocean | collected 2012-04 | reverse complement strand
CTGAGAGAGCAGGACCTCGGCTTCTCTTAACTTGCCGATAATCTGCTCAGGCGTATGACGCTTCCTGGACATGAAAAATCCCCTCGATTCGGGCGGTCATGCCGAAAGAGTACCGAAAATCCTCTCATCCAACATGGACCGGTTTGGAGGGGGCAGGTCATACATCCCCCCAAATTGGGCGGTCACACCGAAAGAGTATCTAAAATCCTCTCATTCAGCATGGACCGATTTGGAGGGGGAGGATCAATTTACGCGGACCGGGGAATTGATATGAAAACGATCTCCGAGTGGATGGGCCACAGCAACATAAAAATTACGATGGACCTTTGTGCCCATCGAATGGATAACGATGCGGAGAAGGTCAGGGATCATTTTGCTGGGCTCGGCGGCGTTCCGATAAAAAAAGAGGAGGCGGACCAAACCTCAAAAAAGGGAAATGTTAAAGTTTTGTTAAAGTAACGACCCGCCCGAAGGCAACTTTCTAGGCATACCAAGCGATACACTCTGCTAGTCCTCTAAAGTTTCACATTATGGCCATTGAGGAAACGCCCGGCGACGAGGGGGCTTTCGTTCCCGCTTTTCGCTCACCCCTCCCGAAGCTGGCGCTTTCGGCGGCGCTCAAGTTGGCGGGCCGGTGGCAGTTCGGCTAGACTCCAGGCTCGCTTCGAAAGGATAACGGTTTTTAAAATGTGCAAGGGGTGATAGTTCGCCTCTGACGATATACCTGATAAGGAGGGGATGAATGCGATTTTCGGTCGCCGCGGGCAACGGGTTCGATCAAAAGACGGATGCCTTGGTATTTCTGGTGGATGAAAAATTTTGGCACGATCGCCTCGACAAGGCCTTGGCTGGGGCGTTGACCTCGCTCAAGCGCAGAAAGGTATTCGAGGGAAAAGTGGGCCAGATCGCATCGGTGGCCGTTCCCCAGGGGAAGAAAGCGGTCCGGGCCGGTTTCGTGGTTCTCGCCGGGCTGGGTAACGCCAAGGAGTTGGACGCCGAGAGGGTCCGGCGGGCCTGTGCCTCGGGCGCGCTCCGCGCCCGCTCGGAGGGGGCGGAGCGAATTGCTCTTTCTCTCGTCGATGTGGTGTGGGACGGATTGATGGACCCAGCCCTGGCGGGGCAGTGCGCAACAGAGGGCGTTGCACTGGGTCTCTACCGGATGGAAAAATACAAGAAAAAAGATCCGAAAGGAGAAAAGGAAATCTCCCAGGCCGTCCTCTGCGGCGGGAGAGTGTCGTTGACCGCACTCCGGAAAGGCGTCAGGACCGGAAAAGCGCTGGCGGACGGAACCGCCTACGCCCGCGATTTGATTAACACGGCCAGCAACGAGAAGCGGCCACCGGTTTTGGCGGCCGAAGCGCGGCGGATGGCCCGTCGCGAGGGCCTTCGGTGCACGGTGTTGGACCACAGGCAGGCCCAGAAGCTCAAGATGGGAGCGCTACTCGCGGTTGGCCGGGGGAGTTCGGCCCCGCCCCGTCTCGTCGCTTTCGAGTACCGCCCGCGGGGCTCGAAGGCCAGGCCCATCGCCTTTGTCGGAAAGGGAGTTACTTTCGATACGGGCGGCATCTCCATCAAGCCGAGCGGCGGGATGGAGCTCATGACCACCGACATGAGCGGCGCGGCCGCCGTCTTTGGGGCGATGATGGCCGTCGCGAGGATCAAGCCGGCTGTCCCGGTGGTCGGAGTGGCCGTCTTGGCCGAGAACATGGTGGACGGCGATGCCACTCGCCCCGGCGATATCGTGAAGGCCATGAGCGGGACGACCATCGAGATTCACAACACCGACGCGGAGGGCCGCCTCGTTCTGGCCGATGCCCTTCACTATACCAAGACGAAGTATAAGCCTCAGTGCATGATCGATCTCGCGACGCTGACCGGTGCCTGCATGGTCGCGCTCGGCAAGAAAATCACTGGAATGTACGGGACCCACGACGAACTGATTTCGCGCGTCCGGCAGTTTGGGGAGGAGACCGGCGACCGTGTCTGGCACATGCCGCTGCTTCCCGAATTCGGCGAAATGATGAAGGGAACCTTGGCCGACCTGTGCAACATTTCAGGCCAGAGATGGGGCGGGGCGAACTCGGCCGCCGCTTTTCTCCAGCACTTTGCCGAGGGAACCCCCTGGGTTCATCTGGACATCGCAGGCCCCTCCCATACTTCCAAGAGCGAGCCCTACCGCCCGGTTGGCGGAACGGGTGTGGGCGTGCGTATTCTCGCCGGGCTGGCTATGAACTGGAAGCGGCTGCCCAAGCAAAAGGGAAAAGCGTTCGGGACGAAGTAGGGCATAAATGAGATAGGGCGCCAAAAAAAGCGGGCCGCTCCCACGCCGAAGAGCGGCCCGCTTTTGTTCGGTCGATTCAGTTTAGCGCTACCCGGCGTTCCGGGCGGCGATGGCGTCGGCGAATGCAAGGACGCGCTCGCCGTCCTTGACCATGGCGATGTCGATCATCCGTCCGTTGAAGGAGACGGCGCCCGCCCCGGCGCGCTCGGCCTCGTAGTAGACCTCGATCATCTCGCGCAGATAGGCCACTCGATCCGAATCGGGCGAGAAGACCTCGTTCAGGATTGCCACCTGATTCGGGTGGATCGCCGCCTTGCCCACGTAGCCGAGTTGGCGGGCGGCGATGGCGTCGGCGCGGCAGCCATCCGGATCCTTGAAGCGGGTGAAAGGCCCGTCCGTCGGGAAGGGAACACCCGTCGCCCGCGCGTCGGCCAGCGCCTTGCTCCGCGCATAAAGAAGCGTCCGGCCGTCCGGCGACCACTCGCAGCCCAGGGAGTTGCTCAAATCGCCGCCCTCGGCGCTTCCGATGCCGATACCCACGACGCGCTTCGCGGCGGTGCAAATGTCATGGCAGTTGTAGAGGCCCTCCGCGGTTTCGATGAGGGCGATGATGCCCACCGAGTCGGCCTCGAGGCCGCGTTCTCCTTCGAGGCGGGTGAGGATCGCGTCTGCTGCCCGGATGTCGGCGGCCGAGTTTGTCATCGCCAGCTTGATGGCGTCGAGATCCGGGCAGACGATCCCCTCGAGATCGCCCTCGAGGAGACCTGTCGTCACATCGTTCACGCGGACGGTGATGACCGGCGGCCCGCTCTTCGCTGCAGCGGTTTCCTTGATGGCCTGTAGCACCATCGGACGGGCCTTTTCCTTCATGTCGGGCGCGACGGCGTCCTCTAAATCGAAAAGGGCGGCGTCGGCACCCGAGGTGGCGGCCTTGGAGAGCATTTTCTCGTTACTGCCGGGAGTGAAGAGTAGGGATCTAAGCGGTGTCGTAGCGTCGGGTCTTGCCATGTCGGTTTAGTACTCCAGTTGAGAGAGGTCCATTCCTTCGAGCGCCGCCCTAATCGAGGCGGCGAAGCGTCCCGCGGCCATTCCATCGTTGGCGCGGTGATCAAACGTGATGGATAGGCCCATGGTGGGCCTGACCCCGACTCCGCCGCCCGGAAGCGCCACCGCACGGGGGGCGACGGCTCCGGCGCCGACGATGGCGACCTCGGGGGGGTTGATGATCGGGTTTCCAAAAATCGCGCCCGAGGCGCCGAAGTTGGTCAGGGTGATGGTTCCTCCTCTTACCTCATCGGGCTCCAATGTTCCCGAGCGGACGCGCTCTGAGAGATCGGACAGCCGCAGGGCGAGGTCCACGAAGCCCAGGCCGTCGGCCCCGGCGAGGACTGGGACCATGAGGCCCCCGGGTATGTCCACGGCGACGCCGAGATTGACATAGCGCTTGATGATGAGGGTTCCATCCTCGCAGGCTCCGTTAAGGCGCGCGTTTTCGGGGTCCCGTAGTGCCGCGATTATGGCGAGGGCGAAAAAGGGTGTAAAGGTGAGCGTGTTTTCGTGGGTCTTTCGAAATTCATCCTTGTTGGCGTCGCGCCAGGCGGCGACGCGGCTCATGTCGATTTCGAGGAAAGTTGTCACCTGGGGAATTTCGCGCACCGAGCGCGTCAGATTCTCGGCGATTCGCCTCCGGAGGCGATTGAAGGGTTCCCGCGACTCGAGCGTCTCTTCCGGGTCCTGGGTGATGGGCGAGAACAAAAGCGAGACGGACGGAGGCTCGCCCTCGACGCCTTCGGAAATGAAGCGCTCAAGGTCGCGCGCCGTGAGACGGCCACCGGCCCCGGATCCCTGAATCCGGGAGAGCACGCCGAGATCGATCCCGTGCTGGGCGGCTAGCCGCTGGACGCGGGGGGAGAGCAGACTACCAACGGCGGTGTCCGGGACGGTTCGCCGAAATAGCGGTGAGGGCGGCGGGGGTGCGGCCGTTGCCGCCGGTCCGGGCTTTTCGCGCCGGATCGGGGCGACGGGTGCCACCCACACGGTTGCCTTCGGCGGGCCCGAGGGCTGAGGCGCTTCCTGCGCCTCCTCTGAGATTTCCTCCTCGGTTTCGAGGATGGCTAATATCTCTCCGACTGGAACGGTGGTGTCCGGAACCACTAGAATTTCCTTGACCACCCCGTTAGCTGGCGATTCGATCTCGAATTCGACCTTATCACTCTCGGCAGAAAGTAACGGATCGCCTTTTTGCACCCGGTCGCCCACCGATTTTTTCCACTCAACGACAGTGCTCTCGTGAACGCTGCTGCCCATCTGGGGCATTCTCACGTTCGCCTGGTGCATGGCTGTCCTCCAGATGAAGATTCCCGGACAGATAAAAAACAATGAAGCCGGGAACGATTCCCGCCCGACGTCTTAGTAGGCGGCCAGCTCTCTCAGCGCGGCGGCCACCTTTTCGGTTCCGGGCAGATACGCTTTTTCGAGGGGCGGGCTCATCGGAACCGGAGTGTCGAGCCCACCCAACCGCCGGATTGGGGCGTCGAGCGACTCAAAGGCCTCCTCGGCCACGATCGAGGCGAACTCTCCCGCTACCCCTCCCCGGAGCCGTGCTTCGTGGAGGATGAGGAGCTTTCCCGTCTTTTCTACTGAGTCGAGAATCGCTTTTTTATCGAAGGGAAGAATGGTGCGCATATCGATCACCTCGACCTCGACTCCCTCGGCTCCCAGAATCACCGCCGCCTCGAGGGCGTCGATGACGCTCGTGCCGAAGGTGATGAGGGAAATGTCGCTTCCCTCGCGGAGCACCCGCGCCTCGCCGAATGAGACAGTGTAGTCCCTTTCGGGAACGTCGGGCCGGAGGGCCTCGGGCAGGTCGTCGATCGGATAGTTATAGAGTTTCTTATACTCGAGGAAGAGGACGGGATTGTTGTCCCGGATGGCGGTTTTCATCATTCCCTTGGCGTCGTAGGCGGTGGCGGGCGCGGCAATCTTGAGGCCCGGTGCGCCGAAGAACCAGGGCTCGGGGTTCTGGCTGTGAAATGGGCCCGCGCTCGTGAGCGCCGCCGCCGGAAGTCGAAAGACGATGGGCACCGGTCCCATCTGGCGGTAGTGATTTCCGGCGGCGAAATCGACTATCATTTTATAAGACTCGGTCACGAAGTCTGCGAACTGGAACTCGACGACTGGCCGCATTCCGTTCAGGGCGGCGCCGATGGCCGCCCCGGTGAAGCCGGCTTCGCTGAGAGGGGCGTCCACCACACGGCCACGTCCGAAGCGCTCCTGAAAGCCTTTGGTGATATAGAAGGCGCCGCCGCCGAGACCGATATCCTCCCCTACGAGGAGGATAGTCTCGTCGCGCTCCATCTCCTCCCACAGGGCGGTGCTAATGGCCTCTCGGTAAGTTATTTGGCTCATGGTCTCCTGCCCCTGCAAAACCCTTCAGGGCGCATAAACGTCGTCCTCCACCTTCTCCGGATCGGGGAAGGGCATTTTCAGCGCTTCTTCGCGCGCCTCCTCGGCTTCTTTTCTGGCGCGCACATGGGATTCTCCAATTTCGTCTTCGGTCGCGATGCCGCCGGCGAGGAGGTACGCGTCGAGTCGCTTGACCGGATCGCGCTCCTCGTTCCAGCGGTTGAGCAGCTCCATGTCAACGTAGTCGGAGTACTTGTCGTAGACCGAGTGGCCCACGGCACGGATGGTGACGCTTTCGATGAGGGTGGGTCCCTCGCCCGCGCGGGCGCGCTCGAGCGCCTCGCCGCAGATTTTGTGCATGAGCAGGGCGTTGGTTCCGTCGACCAGATATCCGGGCATTCCGTATCCCGGCGCCCGGAGGACGAGCGACTCACAGGCGAACTGCTCTTTGAGAAGCGTTTTATAGGCGTACTGGTTATTATCGATGATTATGACGAGAGGGAGTTTTTGAACTGTCGCGAAGTTCATCCCCTCGTGAACATCGCCCGCGCTCGTGCCGCCGTCGCCGATGTAGGTGAGAGCGGCGCGCCCCTGGCCCCGGAGTTTTTCGGCCCAGGCGACCCCGGCCGCGATGGGGACCATGGTGCCGATATGGCTGATGAGCTGTGTAATTTTCCTCGGGCGGTAGCCCATGTGGAAATTGCCGTCGCGTCCGGATGAGGGCCCCCCCGCGCGCCCAAAAAAATGGGCCATGATGCTGACCGGGGGGTGTCCCTTGGCGATGTGGGCCCCACAGTTTCGGTGCATGGGAATGAGCCACTCCTCATCGTCGAGGCAGGCGGCGCTCGCCACGCTCGCTGCCTCGTTGCCCCGGCCGAAAAACGCGGTTCCCGGTACGTGGCCTGATCGAAAGGCGGAGTCGAGCGTTTCCTCGACCGACCGCGTGAGTGAGATCAGGTGATGGATGCGCATGCAGGTGTCGCGATCAGAGGTAAGATCGGCCTGGTCGATGGGGTGCCACCGGGCGTCGAGGCTTTCGATGGAGAGGTAGCGATCCCGCAGATCCTCGAAATAGTCGAGACGGGCGAGATCCTCTCGAGTGACGGGGCTACCGGATGTTTCGGCTTTCGTGCCGCTCATTCCCTGGTTCCTCCGCGGGGCGCGCGCCGCCGTTCTTGGCGGCACTTACCCGGTTTCGCGCCGGTAAGGCTGTCCAGAATATCGAAAATCGCAGGGAAACAAAATAGTGGCAGGATTTGATTCGGGTCCGGGCAGGTCCGCCCGGAGCAGTTCAATCGTAGAGTATCCGGGAGATTTGTCCAACCCTTTTTTCGGCGAGGCGCATAGAGTAAAGTGCATCCCCGTCCGGCGAAGTGTAGTTCACAGTCCTTATCATGGAGATGGAGAGAACATAGATGAGTCTTCTCGTAGTTGGTTCCATGGCGTTTGATTCGGTCAAGACGCCCTTCGGCGAGCGCGAGGGCGCGATTGGCGGGTCAGCCACCTATTTTTCGGTTTCGGCGAGCTACTTCACCGAGGTTCGCCTCGTCGCCATTGTTGGGAGCGACTTCCCCCAGAGCGAACTCGATTTTCTCGCCGAGCGCTCGGTGGATCTCGCCGGGCTTGAGCGGAGCGAGGGCGAGACGTTCAAGTGGAAAGGGGAGTACGGCTTCGACCTAAACACGGCCCGCACACTCGACACCCAGCTCAATGTTTTCCAGGATTTCCGGCCCCAGGTCCCTGATGCCTTCAGCGAGAGTGAATATGTGTTTCTCGCCAATATCGATCCCGAACTCCAAGCCTCGGTGGTGGAGCAGGTGAAATCCCCCCGGTTGGTCGCCTGTGACACGATGAACTTTTGGATCGAGGGAAAGCGCGATGAATTGGTCAAGACCTTCGGCATGGTGGACATGGTAGTGATTAACGAGGGCGAGGTCCGTGAGCTGGCGGGCGAGTCCAACGTCCTGAAGGCCTCGCGCAAGATCATCGAGATGGGCCCCAGCACCCTCGTTGTCAAGCAGGGTGAGTACGGGGCGCTCTTGATTCAGGAAGATTCGGTTTTTTCGGCCCCCGGCCTTCTTCTTGAGGACATCTACGACCCGACCGGGGCGGGGGATACCTTCGCGGGAGGGTTCATGGGCTATCTCTCGTCAGAAGAGGATATGAGCGATGCCTCGCTACGCCGGGCAGTGATTTTTGGCAGCGTGATGGCCTCGTTCAACGTGGAGTCTTTCAGCTACGATCGGCTCAGAGTACTCACCCAGACCGAGATCGAGACGCGCTACCGCCAGTTCAGCGACTTGGCTTCGTTCGACCGGATCTGAGAGCACGAGGCGGCGTGGGATGGCTCTTCGCATTATCGGCGGCGTCGCCCGGGGACGGCGGCTAGCTTCCCCGCCGGGGGAGGGTGTTCGCCCTACGAGTGACAGGGTTCGCGAGGCGCTGTTTAATATCTGGAGGCAGCGCCTCGACGGGTGGCGGCTTCTCGATGTGTGTGCGGGGAGTGGAGCGGTTTCCCTCGAGGCTCTTAGCCGGGAGGCGGCGCGAGCCGTGGCGATCGAGATGGATGCCGCCAGGTGCAGCCACATTCTGGAGGAGGCCGGACGCCTAGATCTCGCCGAAGGGCTTGAGGTTTGCTGCGGAGAGGCGTTGACTGAGCTTTCACGCCTTCGCCGTGAGGGCGGCGTGGACGGTCCGGAGGGGCCGCCATTTGACGCGGCGTTCGTGGATCCTCCCTGGGCGGAAGGGGAGCTTCGGCGGAAAATTTTAAGCCGATTATTCGAGGCCGAGCCCCTTTGCCGTGTAGCGGTGGCGGAGATCCGGGGGGGAGATGACTTACCCGAGGCGCCCGGAGGCGCCCGAGTGGCCCGTCGGGCTAATTACGGGGGAACCTCGCTAATATTTTTTGAAGCAGATGTAAAAGACCCGATTGTTGAAAAAAGGGTTTGGACCTAAGGGAAAATTGATGAGCGCAATCGGGCAACCCCAAAATTTAGTGGTGGGTTCCGGTATCGAACGCCATATTTGGGGCCTAAAAAGGAGAAATGGGAAAACTTGTGTAAAAACAGCATCCAAGACGGTGACTACAGGCTCGGATAGGCGAAATTTAAGTGTAAGTAATTGATAATAAATATGTTAATCTGGTTGCCCCCTGATGAGGCAAGTTGATTTAAGTAGCGGATTTAAGGGCTGTTAGGGCGGGTTGACACATAGTTTTCCACAGGATTTGAACATTGGCTGTGGTTTGGTGAAGGGGACCTGAGGTGCTCAAGGATTTTGATCTCGGTGGGAAAACTGCCCTCGTTACTGGGGGCGGAACGGGTCTGGGCCGGGCGCTGGCGCTAGCGCTGGCCGAGGCTGGGGCCGATGTCGCACTGGCCGCCCGAAGGATCGAAAAACTCGAGGAGGTGGCCGGCGAAATTTGCAGCATGGGCCGGCGGGCCGCCGTCGTTTCACTCGATCTGATCGAACCTAAGAGTGCTGGGGCTGCGGTCTCGGAGGCCGAGCGAGCCCTTGGGCCCCTCGATATATTGGTGAACAACAGCGGCATCAGCGGGGCGGGCTGGGCCTCGGATCTTCCCCTAGAGGAGTGGGACCGCGTGATGGCGACGAACCTGCGCGGGGCATTTTTGATGTGTCAGGCCGCGGGGCGGGGGATGATCGAGCGGAAGAGCGGGGTGATCATCAACGTCGCCTCGGTTGCCGGGATGGTGGGCATCAAGATGCTCTCGGCCTACTCGGCTAGCAAGGGAGGACTCATCCAGCTCACGAAAACACTGGCGCTCGAGTGGGCCCGCCACGGAGTCCGCCTGAACGCGCTGGCGCCGGGTTATTTTCTCACCGATATCAACCACGAAATGTTCACCTCCGAGGCCGGCGAGCGCATGATCAAGGCTCACATCCCCATGGGCCGCGCCGGGAACCCCGAGGAGATTGGGGGTGCGGTTGTCTTTCTCGCCTCCGACGCCTCGCGCTTCATGACCGGCGCGGCGCTTGTCTTGGACGGCGGCCAGAACGCGATGTAGGCTCTGATAATTCTATTCTTTGATAATTTAATTAATCCGGTTCGAAAGGAGCTTCTTATGGCCTGGATCAGGACGGTTCCAGAAGGCGAAGCGGGCGGAATACTCAAGCGCTACTTCGATGCCTCGCGAGACAGGCGCGGGTTCGTCTCGAGCACAACCTCGATCATGAGCATTCGGGAAAACCACCTCCGGGCGAATCAGTCGATGTTCGTCTCGCTCATGGAGGGCGATTCGGGGCTAAGCCGGGTCGAAAAGGAAATGATCGCAGTCCGCGTTTCGGGCGTGAACGGATGTTATTACTGAAAAACCTCCCACGGGCAGGTGCTCGCGAGGCTGAGCGGAGACATTGACCTTCCGGTGCGTCTCGAGGCGGGCGATTTCGAGGGGCTCGATTCCAAAATGCGGGCGGTCCTCGCCTACGCCGAAAAACTCACCCTTTCCTTAAGCCGGATGGAGGAAGCCGATCTCGCCCCGCTTAGAGACGCAGGGCTAGCCGACGAGGAGATTCTCGACGTCGTGATGGTCACCAGCTACTTCAACCACATGAACCGCCTCGTCAGCGCCCTCGGAGTGAAGCTCCACCCTGAGCAGGCCGAAAAGCTGGCCGAGCTCAAGGCCGCCCGGGGGGGCTGACCGCCGATGCCGTCCCCCCCCCCAGGGCGAAAATATCGATCCGCGCCCCCAAGCGAATTTTCACGCAATTTCCCTCCGTATCGCGGCAATTCCAGTGGAGAACGGCCCCGGCAGTCGTCTCGCATTCCACTCGGGGGTCTTCTCGCTCCTCGCTCGAAGCCCACCAGGCCGAAGCCCCCCAATATCCGGTTTTTGGGGAATATGAACTTGACCCGGAGGCGAAAATTGCCGATATGTTATTGAACGGGTTGGCGGGAGGCCATCCCGGGGACGGGATGGAAGGAGGCCCGGCCTGCGATATCGAAAGAAACGGAGCAAGGCCTTGAAGAGTAGAGCAATGCGGCACCCGATGTCGAAGTTTCAGAGGAGGAACACGGGCGTGATCGGTGCGCCCGAACAGCCGCTGGCGCCTTAGGAGCCGAAAAGAAAGTTTTGCCCGCGGGCCGCTTTTAGCTTTTAAAGGGGGGGGGCTGGACGGGACTCATTAATAAATTTCGTTCCTGAGGAGTTTAGCGTCATGCCAGCGAAAAAATCAGCGAAATCAAAATCCGCCCCCCGGGGCGCGTCGAAATCCGAAGACAAAATTCAAATATTCGACACCACCCTCCGCGACGGCGAGCAGTCGCCGGGCTGCGCGATGGATCGTTTCCAGAAGGTCCAGCTCGGCCTCCAGCTCGAAAAGCTGGGGGTGGACATTATCGAGGCCGGTTTTCCGATCGCCTCGAACGATGAGTTCGAGGCGGTGCGCGATGTCGCCAAGGCGGTGAAAAAATCCACCGTCGCCGGGCTCTCGCGCTCGGCGCGGGAGGACATCGATCGCTGCTGGGAGGCGGTGCGCCACGCCAAGAAGCCGCGGATCCACACCTTCATCGCCACGAGCGACATTCACCTCAAGTACAAACTCAAGATGAACCGGTCGGAACTTTTGAAGGAAGTGGCCGCCTCGGTCCGCCACGCCCGGAAATTGTGCAAGGACGTGGAGTGGAGCGCCGAGGACGCCACCCGGTCGGACTGGGACTTCCTCGTCGAGTCGGTGAAGATCGCCATTGCCGAGGGCGCCACGACGATCAACCTCCCCGACACGGTGGGCTACACCGTCCCGACCGAGTTTCAACGGTTCTGGGAGAATATTTTCGAGAAAATCCCCGCCTACGAAGGGGTGATCTTCAGCGCCCACTGCCACAACGATCTGGGCCTCGCTATCGCCAACAGCATCGTCGCCGTCGAGTGCGGGGTGCGGCAGGTGGAGTGCACGATCAACGGCATCGGCGAGCGGGCCGGCAACGCCTCGCTCGAGGAGTTTGTCATGGCCCTTCATACGCGCCGCGACATCCTCGACTTCAAATCCGGTGTCAAGAGCAAGGAGATCTATCCGACGAGCCGCCTGCTCACCTCGATGACCGGCGTGCCCGTCCAGCAGAACAAAGCCATCGTCGGCAAGAACGCCTTCGCCCACGAGGCTGGCATCCACCAGCACGGCGTCATCTCGAAGGCTATCACCTACGAGATCATGACGCCCCAGTCGGTGGGCCGGCCCTCGAATACGCTCGTGCTCGGGAAGCACTCTGGCCGCGCCGGGCTGCGCCAGCGCTACGAGCAGCTCGGCTTCAAGATGAACCGCGACGCTATCTCGGCCATCTATCTGCGCTTCATCGAGCTCGCCGACCGGAAAAAAGAGATCTACGACGAGGATCTCATCGCCCTGCTTCAGGAGAATCGCGCCGGGGGTGGCGAGAGCTACTACGAGCTCGACGCGCTCCAGGTGACGAGTTCGACCGGCTCGAAGCCGGGCTCGATGGCCACCGTCCACCTCCGGGAGGGGGAGGAGGTCCAGAGCAAGGTGGGCAAGGGGAACGGCCCGGTGGACGCCGTTCTCGCCGCCATCAACCTCATCGTCGGCAACCGGAGCCGCCTCGTCGATTTTTCGGTCAATTCCGTCACGCAGGGGCGCGACGCGCTGGCCGAGGTGAACCTTCTCGTCGAGTTCGAGGACGGCTCCCAGATGGCGGGCCACTCGACGAGCCCCGACACCGTCGAGGCCGCGGCCAAGGCCTTCGTCGCCGCCGTCAACAAATACAAGCTGACCCAGGAGATGAAGAAAAAAGCGCCGAAATCCCGAAAAGGGAAAAAGCCGCCCGAGAGCCTGCGCGGCGTTTGAGCGAATTTGAGCGAAAGAAACACCGGCGGGGCCCGGCGAGGGCCCCGCTTTTTTGCGCCGCCCGGCCAGCGCGCCACCATGCGAGCGTGCCGCCCGGCCAGGGCGCCACCCTGCAAGGGCCGCTTTTGATCCGCGGGGGCCTCCGGTAGAATTTTATGAGGCTCCCGAAAAAGTCCCGAAGCGTGACTTTCCGGACCGAAAAATTTCTCCGGACCGAAAAATTACCCAATAGCAGTTATCATGGACCCTTGAGGGGAGGATTTTCCGGTGAACAACAGTCAGCGTCCCTGGCCCGCCACCCGCGAGCTTGCCCGGCGGATAGCCGGGGCCCGCGACATCGGCCCGGCCGCGCTCGCCCGCGCCCGAGAGGCGGTGGTGGACACCCTAGGGGTCACGCTCGCCGGGATGCCCGACGAGAGCGCCCGCCTTGCCCTTCGCCTCGCCCGCGAGGAGGGCGGCGTCGAGGCCGCGACGGTCCTCGGCGGCGGCGGGCGGACCTCGGCCAGCTGGGCCACCTTCGTCAACGGGGTCGCCGGCCACGCCCTCGATTTCGACGACGTGGACTTCGTGATGACCGGCCACCCGAGCGTCACCCTCGTCTCCGCACTCATCGCCCTCGCCGAGGAGCGCCGGTTGAGTGGCACGGCGGTGCTCGCTTCCTACGCAGTGGGTTTCGAGCTTCTTCACACCCTGGGCCGGGCGCTTTTGCCCAACCACTACCGCCGGGGGTTTCACGCCACCTCCACCCTTGGGTCGGTCGGCGCGGCGGGCGCGTGCGCCCACCTGATGGGCCTGGGCGCCAAGGAGACCGCGAACGCCCTCGCCCTCGCCGCGAGCGAGGCGGCGGGGCTGGTGTGCAACTTCGGCACCATGACCAAGCCCTTTCACGCCGGGCAGGCCGCCCGGGCGGGGCTCGTCGCCGCGCGTCTGGCCGAGATGGGTTTCACCGCCGCCTATGATGCTCTTGAGACGGGCTACGCCGGCGCGATGGCCGCCGAGGGCATCGGCCCCGGCGTTGAGAACTTCGCCGGCTGGGAGGCGGCGGTTTCGGGTTGGGGCGAGCCCTGGGACATCGAGGCGGGGGTCTGCGTCAAGATCCACCCCTGCTGCGCGATGACGCATCCGGGCATCGACGCCATGCTCGATCTCTGCGAGCGCGAGGGCATCCGCCCGGAGGAGGTCGAGACGCTCGGCGCGCGGGCCTCGGCGATGACCCTCAAGGTGCTCCGCTACCAAAAAGCCACGACCGGCCTCGAGGGGAAGTTCTCGATGCCGTTTTGCCTCTCGTCCGCCGTCCTCGACGGCAAGGTGGGAATCGCGCAGTTCGAGGAGGACCGGGTCGCCCGGCCCGAGGTGCGGGCGCTTCAGGATCGGGTCGAGTTCGAACTCGACCCGGAGCTGGCCGCCGAGGACCCCGAGAGCGAACGGACGGCGGTCTGGGTCCGTTTGAGGGACGGGCGCGAGGTCGCGGCCATCGGCGAGATCGCGCGGGGCCACATCGACAACCCGATCCCCGAGGCCGAGTTCCGCGAAAAGTTTCTGGAGTGCGCCGGCGTCCTGCTCTCGGAACAGCGGGCCCGGGCGGCCTGGGAGGGCTGGCGGGGGATGGAGGCCGCCACCGACGTCGGAGAGTTAATGCCGCTGCTCGCGCCCTGAGGGTGTCCGATGGACGAGGACGAGCCGTGCAACAGGTGAAGCCGTAAAGAAGGTCAATACTACCGATGCGACTTTCAACAACCTCTTCTTGTATTCCTTACCTCAAACCCCACTTAAGGGCAGAAATGATGTCTTTTAAGGCCTTGTATGCCGTCCACCCATCCTCTCCTGCCTGTGAATGCAAATTATCCTTGACGTATTTTTGTTTTTTAAGCACGGATCGTAACAATGCCTCATCTCTCGCAATTAGAAATCTGCGAAATCCCATACTCATGCCCAAGTTCGCGCTTCGTACTCCCATGACCGGATACCGTCTATGTCTTAAGTAATCTCCGGATTGAAGCATCAGCAGAGCGATTTTTTGGCTAAGGGGGGTCAAGACTCGACCGCCCGGATTGTTCATGCCCTTTATAGTTCCGTGAATCGGTGCATTTTTACCAGGAGTATCTCTTGGATGAAACAAAATAACGCAGGGGTTGTTCGAACAAAGAAAGGAAGTATCTCTCTGCGCGTGAAGGATATTCCATCGAAGTTCAAAAAATTTAAGATGTATTGAATCCACAGCTGCCAACATTGAGTGTATTCTCGCAACGGGGTGAATATCGATTTCGTAATTCTTGTCGTCGGAAACAAATTCCACCAACTTTTCAGGAGTGACCGGCAATTCCTCTCCGGTTTTTTTGGCAAAATCCTGAAAGTGTATTTTCGCTTTTTCTGTATCTGAGAGCATTTCTTTTAAAAGAGTCCGGAGCTTGCCCTGAGTATGCTCGTTAAAAACGCCCTCGAATACTGGCGTTCGAGTGAGCAGAAGGGCCATGAAGATGGAAAGGTGAGTTCTTAGGTCGTCGTTGAGATTTTCTCCTGCTTCAAGCCTTTGGATAGCAGTTCTGGCTTTATCTTCAACTGTAGAAAGATACTCCTCGACAGCATTGTTTCTGTTTCCGTCCTCATCCTCTATGGAGTAATAATCTCTCTCGACGGCAGTATTTATAGGGGTTTGCTGTCTAATTTCGTTTAATTCGCAGTCACAAATCCAAAGAAGGTCGTCGCGTGAAAAACCGTTCAAGTAAAAACGTGGAGGATAGTGATGCCTTCTGGGGCCAGACGCCAAGAGAATTCCTCCGCCAACTCATCCTCTTTTCCCTTTGCCTCGCAGGAAACGTCTGCAAGGTTGCTGGGACTACGGACTCTACACTAAGGGGTGAAACAAGCCCCGTGCCCCAGGCCGAATTTCAGGCACTGTGTCTCAAGTTTTCAAGCAACCGCGTAGGCCGCAACCGGCTCCCCCTGCCCAGCAAGTGGGGCAGTCATATCCCAGGACCCTTCCGTATCTTTCTGTACATCCGTCAGAGCCATAAGGATAGCCTCGACATCCTCCGGGTCGCGGTAGACAAGGCGAACCATCCGATCGACGCGGCTTCCGACTTCATCGTGGCCATTTTCGATCTTCGAGTATGACTCGGGCCGCATTCCGAGCAGGGCTGCCATTTTATTTGCCCGCATTTTAATGGACTTCCGCAGGAACCGGACTTCCTTTCCGGTTAAGCGATCCAGTTTCTTCGCTACGGCCCCGGCAAGCACCTTGAGCAAATGCCCCACGGCATTTATCTGGACGGTCTTATGCCCATTGGCGCACTCCCACTGCTTCACGCCTTCCCCTTCGAGATAGACGTTATCGAGACCAACTTCCTTCCAATGATATTTACCTTTAATCAGTTTGGCTTCCTCTCCGCATTCCCGGCATTTAATTGCCATCCTCGGGCCTCCCTCCAATGATGTACCCAAACAGCTTAGGTTCTTTTTCCCTTTCTTTTTACGGTGATAATCACGACGGTTTCACCTTCAAATTCCTCAAACGATACGATTACCGAGATTTCCTCACCATCGATATCCGGCCCCCGAATTGTGTAGCGCCACTCTTTGTGCGGCTTATCGAAGGCCGGTTCATCAAAAATTTCTCCATTTTCAAGGCAATGGCCAACGTCAAGGAGATCGATATCGCGCTCATTGCCCATCTCATACATATGATCCGTGGGCCGATAGGCGCCGTCCTTGAATAACCTGTCTGCCAACTCCCTCGCTTCTCGCTTCGGTAACCTTTCCATATCTACAATACGGATTTTCTTGTTAAAATAGCAATTATTTTATGTGAAGATAGCAAGTATTTTGGCTAGCTAACAAATAAGAAGCGAAAATTCGAGTCGCCCTTACAATCAGATTTGGTTTTCGGTTTCAGAGTTTTGAGCGGAGGGGGGGATGTATTGATGCTTATCTTGTACTTACCTTAAAAAAAATAACGGGCCCAGCACAACCCGTAACCTGTTGTTTTTAATGGTCGGGGCGCGAGGACTTGAACCATCGACCCCGTGACTCCCAGTCAATTACACTACCAGACTGCACCGCGCTCATGCCGCTGCTGGCGCCCTGAGGGGCGGGCGTAGACGTTCCTAGAGCGGACCGCCGCTCTGGGTTATAAAGAGCCCCGCCGCGCGCCGGGGCTTTTTTGTTTCCGGCTTGGCGGTCTGATGGATTTTTGGAGAGGGTTTTGGAAGAAAAAATCGTTGTCGCGATGAGCGGGGGGGTGGACAGTTCGGTCGCCGCCGCGCTGCTCAAGGAGGAGGGCCGCGATGTGGTCGGGGTGGGGCTGCGCCTCACCGACCTGCCTCCGTCCGAGTCGTTTCACCGGGGCTGCTGCGCGCCGCGCGATCTGGCCGACGCGCGGGCCGTCGCCTCAAGGCTCGATATTCCGTTTTATGTGATGGACGTGCGCGAGTCGTTCCGCGAGGCGGTGATCGATAATTTTATCGGGGAGTACGCCCGGGGGCGCACGCCGGTTCCCTGCATCGCCTGCAACCAGGTGGTCAAGTTCGATTACCTCGCCGAGCGGGCGAAGGGTTTTGGCGCGGCGCGGCTGGCGACGGGCCACTACGCCCGCGTGGTGGGGGCGGGGGACCGGCTGACGCTGGCCCGGAGCGCCGACCGGGAGAAGGACCAGACCTATTTTCTTTTCGGGATGAGCCAGGCGCAGCTCGCGCACACCCTGTTTCCCATCGGCGAATACGAAAAAGAGCGCACCCGCGAGGTCGCGCGCGGCCTCGACCTTTCCACCGCCGACAAGCCCGAGAGCCAGGAGGTCTGTTTCGTCCCCGAAAACGACTACCGCCTTTTCCTCGAGGCCGAGGCGCCGGACATCGACCGGCCCGGCGAGATTGTGGACCGCGAGGGCAACCGCCTCGGCAGCCATCCCGGCGTCAGCCATTTCACGGTGGGCCAGCGGCGGGGGCTGCGGCTGGGGGGCGGCGAGCCGCGCTACGTGATCGGCCTCGAGGCCGATACGGCGACGGTGGTGGTGGGGGAGCGGTGCGAGCTCGAGCGCGAGAGCTTCCGGGCGGAGCGGCTTCGCTGGTCGATTCCGTTCGATGCCCCTGAAAAGCGCCTGTCGGTCCAGGTGCGGAGCCGCCAGCGAGCGGTCCCCTGCCGGGTGGTGCTGTCGGATGGCGGCGCGGCCGAGGTTTTTCCCGAGGACCCCGCCGCGCTCGGGGCCGTGCCGCCGGGCCAGGCCGCCGTTTTTTACGACGGCGATGCTGCACACGGCGACATCATGCACGGCGGAGGCTGGGTGGCCTGAACCGGCGGCCATCCGGGTTTTTCAAGTCGGCGGCTTTTCAAGTTTCCCGAACCTGTTATCTTTCCCTTTTCAAATATTCGCCTTTGAATAAAGTATTCACCCTCGAAGTTTCCCAGGAGGGAGGTCCCCCATGCTCGAGGTGAACAGCCGGATCAGGATTCCCCTCCGCGAGTTTCATTTCCGGTTCGCGCGAAGCTCGGGCGCGGGCGGCCAGAACGTCAACAAGGTGAACACGAAGGCCACGCTTCGCTGGCGCGTCGCGGGGTCCGCGTCGCTGCCCGGGGATGTACGCGAGCGATTTTTAGTGAAATTTCGCCGCCGCATCACGGGAGAGGGCGAGCTGGTCCTGACCAGCCAGCGGTTCCGCGATCAGGGGCGCAACGTGGCCGATTGTCTCGCGAAACTCATGGAGATGCTCGAGGAGGTGGCGCGGCCGCCCAAGCGGCGCGCGGCCACAAAGCCCACGCGCGGCGCGAAGGAGCGGCGGCTCCGGGAAAAACGCGAACACTCGGATAAAAAGAAGACGAGAGGGCGCGTCCGGGCGGACGATTGATGAGCGCTCCCTCCGGGAGATATCCATCCGGCCGGGGCGTTTTTGCTGTCACCGGGTTGTCACCGAATTGCCGCCGGTGGGCGCTTGTGCGGGGATATCCCCCCCCTCCGGGAGATCCCTCCCCTCCGGGAGGAGTCTCGCTAGCCCGGCGGCCAGGTCATCGCGCGTCCGCCCAGGAGGTGAAAGTGAAGGTGCGGGACGGTTTGCCCGCCGTCGGCTCCGCAGTTGTTGACGATGCGGTAGCCGCCCTCGGCCAGCCCGCGCTCGGCGGCTATCCGGCCAGCGGCGAGGTGAATCCGGCCGATCAGCTCCTTGTGTTCCTCGCCGGCCTCGTGGATGGAGTCGAGATGGATTTTGGGGATGATGAGGACATGGACCGGCGCGGCGGGGCTGATGTCCTCGAAGGCGAGAAATTCTTCATCTTCAAACACTTTCGCCGATGGGATTTCGCCGGCGACGATTTTGCAAAACAGGCAGTCGCTCATCTGAGGCCTCGGTTGTGGGGGTTCGGCGGGCGGCGGAGCGATCATACCCCCGCGCGGCGGCGGTTGACAAGATTTTCCCGGGAAGAATTCTCCGGGATGGAATTCCCGGGATGGAATCCCCGGGGCTGGCGGGTTTCCCGGCGCGCCCTTTTTCGGGGCATAATACCGGGTCATCATCACGAGCGCGCGGGCCGGTGGAGGCCGCCTTCGGTCCGCATTTCGCCAAGTCGATTGACTGCCGAATCGATTGATTGCCCTAATGATTAACCCAAGGAGCCCCGCGATGGGTATCACGCAAAAGTTGCTCGATCATGTTCACGCGATCAGGTACGACTCCCTTCCCGAGGAGGCCCGCGACCGGGCCAAGTATTTTCTTCTCGATTACCTGGGGGTGACGCTCCGGGCCTGCGAGGCCGGAAGCTCGCGGGTATTTCACAATTTCGTCAAAAAGCGCGCGCCCAAGGAAGGCCCGTGCACCGTTGTCGGGACCCCGCTTCGAACCGACGCGCCGAGCGCCGCGCTGGCGAACGGAGGCGTGGGCCACGCCATCGAGATGGACGACGTGACGACGCGCTCGAGTCTTCACCCGGCGGTGAGCGTCATGCCGGCCGCCCTGGCTGCCGCCGAGGCGCACAACACCGACCCCAAGCGGGTGATCGAGTCCATCGTCGCCGGCTACGAGGTGACGAACCGGGTGGGCAACGCACTTAACCCGACGAGCCACTACGAGCGGGGTTTTCACCCCACGGGCACCTGCGGCACCTTCGCCGCCTCCCTGGTGGCCTCGAAGATCCTCGGCCTCTCGCGGGAGGCTACTTCGAACGCTTTTGGCATCGCGGGCAGCCAGGCGTCCAGCTCGATGCAGTTCCTCGAAACCGGCTCGTGGACGAAGCGCCTTCACCCCGGCTGGGCGGCCCACGGCGGAATCATCGCCGCCTATCTGGCCCAGGAGGGCTACACGGGGCCCGAGGATATTCTCGAGGGGAAGTACGGTTTTCTCCACGCCTTCAGCGACGACGCCCATCCCGAGTTCGTGACCGAGCGGCTGGGCGAGTATTGGGAGATCTGCGAGTCGGCGATCAAGCCCTACGCCACCTGCCGCTACAACCACGGTCCGGTGGATCTGGTTATCCGCCTTTGCCGCGAAAACGATATCCAGCCCGAGGAGGTGTCGCGCGTCGAGGTGCGCGTACCCGAGACGGCGGTGATGGTGGTTGTCGAGCCCAACGACATCAAGGTGAACCCGCAAAATGTAGTGGACGCGCAGTTCAGCCTTCAATACGCCGTCGCCGTCGCCCTCCTGAGGCGGAAGGCGGGGCTCGACGAGTACACGGACGATTTCCTGCGCTCGCGCGTCTACTCGTCGATTATCGATCGGATTCAGTGCTATGGGGACCCCGAGCTCGAGAAGAAATTCCCGGGCGAGTGGCAGTCGCACGTAAAAATCGTCACGCGGCGGGGTAGCTTCGAGGGTCACCAGGACAACCCGAAGGGGGACCCGCGCAATCCGCTCTCCTGGGATGAGTTGATCGAGCGGTTCCACGACCTGACGGGGCCGGTGGCGGACGAGGAGACGCGGCGGCGAATAGTCGAACGGGTGCGCTCGCTCGAGAGCTTGGAGAGCACCGAGGAAGTGATGTCGCTGGTGGCGGCGTCGCAGACGGCGGCCGCCAGCGGGTCGAGGGGCGAGGGTGCCGTCAGCAAGGACGTCCGGGCCTAGATTAATATTTAGCGGGCCGCTTGCCAGTGAATCGACCGCCCAGCGGGCCTGCCGCTAGTGGCCGGTTGTGGATTTCCCGCTCCGGTTTTGGCTCCACTGGCGGTCTCAGGAGAAGTCTCGAGCGGTTTTAGGAGGAACTTCGGGCGCTTTTTCTTTTTTTGGATTTCGAGCCCGGTTTCGAGTTCTCCTTCGAACCCGGTTTCGAGCCTTCAACCGAGTTCTCCCCAGCGAGGCGTAGGAGAAGGTTGATTCCCGTCCCCATTCTCACCGCCAGGCGCTCGAGGAGTTGGGTCCCCATCCCGGCGACGTAGCGCTCCGGGTCCTTCGAACCCAGGAGCAACAGCCCGAAAATTCTTCCATTCTCCTGGAGGGGGACAAGGGCCGTCGAACGGAGTTTGGTGCGCGCCTTTCCGGGAAAGAGATCGCCCGCGCCATCCTCTAGCCCCCCGGCGAGTGTAACCTCATCGGGGGGAGGCTCCCCGCCCTCCGGGCATGGCCGGACGCGGCCCGCCTTATCCGCCTTCCGGGGCAGCGCCCCCTTCGCCTCCTCCGAGAGCATAAAGCTCACATGATCGAGCCCGAAGCGCCGTTCAATTTCCTCGGCCACCTGGCCAAGAATGTCTCCCGGCGGCTGGCCGCCGAAGAGAAGGTTTTCGATGGCGAGAAAGTCGCCCTCGATTTGCTCGTTCTGGCGGACGAGTTCGATCGTCTCGTCGAGGAGTTCCATCAACTCGATGCGCTCCTCGTTGAGGCGCTCGAAGAGGCGGGTGCGGATATCGACCAGGTTTGGTCCCGAGTCTTTTTCCTTGAGGAGGCCGCTCGTGCCGACGAGGCCGGGGTTTTCGAGGAAAAAATCGAGGTTCTCTTCGAGGAATTTCGCGACCTGCTCCGCCGTGATCGGCACCATCGGGTATCTCCCTGAGACGAATATGGCCTGAGACGAATATGGCGATAGTGGGCGGAATGGGAGCGGAATGGAGGGAAAATCTCCACGGGCGGATACTACCACTGCTCAGGCGGAATAACAAAATTCCGGGCGGCAGGCACGCGCATGAGCCTGGCCGGCCTTGGCCTGGCAGGCACTGGCGGGGCTTCCTACTTTGTAGCGAGGGCGTACTGGATGACGTGGAGCCGGTAGCCCGAGTCAAAGCCCGCGTAGGGGTTCCGCACCACCGAGAGCAGGTTTGCGAGCACCTTCACCCACTTGAAGCGGTAGGAGGCCTCCATCCACGAAGCGGGGTGGGACCTAAAGTACTCGGCGCGGGGGAATACCTCGGCGATGACTTTCCGGAATTCCTCCTCGAACCATTCGTGGACGTGGGTGGGGTCGATGGGTTTTTCGGTCAGCCGGATGCGGGTGGTGATGACGGCGCGGCCCCCGGTTTTGAGGACGCGGCGAATCTCCCCTAAAAGCCGGCCGGGCTCGGCGATGTGCTCGATCACCTGGGTCGAGACCACGCAGTCGAAAGCCTCGCTCCGGTAGGGGAGATCGTAGACGCCGCCGGCCTGGTAGTGCGTGTCCAGGCCGCCGGTGCGTTGGCCGGCGGTGCGTTGGCCGCCAGTGCGTTGGAGGGCGTAGCGCAGCGCGATCTCGGAGTTGTCGAGCCCGAGCACCCGCGCCCCCCGCCGGGCGAGCATGGCTGTGAGCACCCCGTCCCCGCAGCCGTGGTCGAGGACGAGTTTTCCGCCCAGTCCGCCCGTGCCGACGCCTCTCTCGGCGAGTTCGAGGGCGTTGGCGTACCGGGCGCGGACGAACGCATTTCCCCGCAGGAGGTGGTTGGAGTTGAGCGCCCAGTGGTAGCCGCCCTTCTCTTCATAGCGCAGAAACGCCTTCTCGCGCTCCGAGCCGTTAGCTTCGGGGGAATTCGGAGTGTCCGCCATATCAGGTTTTGGCCTCATCGGGTTGGGTGAACGGGCAGCCACGGGCTCCCGAGGGCTCCAGAGCTGGGGGCTCCCGCGCTGCGTTTCCCACTCTACCCGATGCCGGACGCCGAATAAATTCCGCAGCCGCTGGCCTGTGCGTCCAATTTGTACTAAAAAAGCGCATGGAAATGGTTGAATATTCGTCTGTGAATCATTTCGGCGGGAAGTTGCGCTTCGGCGGGAAGCCGAGGCCTAGCCACGGCGTACAGGAAAGCCGCCCGCGGGTCAACCGATCCCGAGAACTTTTTTCCCGCACACACAAGGGGGTGACATGGAGCCTATCCATCCCGCTCGGACAACAATCGGATTCATCGGCATCGGAAAAATGGGTACGCCGATGTCGCGCCATCTTCGCCGGGGGGATTTCACCGTCCTTGGCTTCGATAGCGATCCCGCCGCCCTCGAGCGGGTCGCTCCCGACGGGGTCGAGTCGGTGGCGACGCTGGCCGAGATGGGGAGGCGGTGCGATGTGATCATCACCATGCTCCCGAACAGCGACATCGTGGAGGATGTTGTCCTCTCCGAAGGCGGGTTGGCGGAGAACATGGCCCCCGGAAAACTTCTGATCGACATGAGTTCGTCGTTTCCCCGCCGGACGGCGGCGCTGGGCGAGTTTCTCACGCGCCGGGAAATCCTCTTGCTGGGCGCGCCGGTTTCGGGCGGCGTCGTCGGGGCCGAGGCCGCGACGTTGGCCATCATGCCGGGCGGCCCGGCCGAGGTGGTCGAGGCGGCGATGCCGATATTCGAGGTGTTGGGAAAAAACATCGTGCATATCGGCGAGGAGGTCGAGTCGGGCCACGCCATGAAATGCGTCAACAACTTCCTGTCGGCCACGAACCTGCTCTCCTCGATGGAGGCCGTCGCTTTCGCGGCCAAGCTGGGTCTCGACCCGGAAAAAGTGCTCGACGTGCTGAACAGCGGCTCGGGAAGGAATTCGGGGACCCACGATAAATGGTCGCGCTTTTTGCTTCCCCGCGATTTCTCGATTGGATTCACGGTCGGCCTGATGCACAAGGACCTCACGATGGGCTCCGACCTGGCGCGGGAGGTTGGGGCGACGATGTTCATACTCAACCATGTGCGTGAGGTCTACGGCCTGGCGGTTTCGCGTTTCGGGTTTGACGGGGACCAGGGCCTGCTGCTCGAGATGATCGAGGAATGGGTTGGCCAGACGGTTGGTCAGCCTCCCGGCGCCGATCCGAAAAAAAACAAATGATAAGGAACAGGCGTTTTTTTAAGGGCGACGCCGGATATTTTGAATTTTATCCGTGGGATGAAGATGAACAGTATAATACGTGGTGATTTCGCGGCCCGCCGCTCCGCTATTTTGGCGCTCTTGCTCGCCGCCGCTCTTTCGGCGGGGGGGTGCGCCTGGTGGGATAAAAACGTCACCAAAAAGGTGAAGGGCGTCACCAACCGCAAGATCACCGTTTCCACCGACCCGCCGGGGGCCGATGTCTATGTCGGGGACGTTTACCAGGGGAAATCCCCCCTCACCCTCAAGTATAAGGTCGGTGTCAGGGACTTTATCGATGGTTTTGTCGTCGTGGTGAATAAAAAGGGCTATCTGCCGGTGCGGCGGGAGGTGTCCATTAAGAAGGACAATGTGTTTCTCCGGCTGATTCGAAAGAGGCGGAGGAAATAGCCTCCCGGCGGTCTCCTGGCGGCCCTGGTTTTAGGGGACAATCCGATCCCCTTGAATTTAAGTTAATTCCGCTCCATCCAGCCGAATTGACAACCCATCGCTACGTTGTTAAAAGAATGGGCTTTTCCGGGTCCCGTCCCGGAGGGTCCCAGCCCAGAGGGTCCCGTCCCGGGGGCCGGACATCCGGATCGCGTTCAGGAATGAAAGCCCCTTTTGGTGGGCGGTTGGCGAGCCACCGGCCCAGGAGATGACGTCTCATGTATGCAGTGGTGGAAACCGGCGGAAAGCAGGTTCGATTGGAGACCGGCGATTCCGTGAAGGTCGAGCGGCTTTCCGGAGAGGTCGGAGATTCGGTCGAGCTCGACGATGTTCGTCTGATTGTGGACGGTGAGAATGTGGTCGCCGAGAAGGCGGCCCTCGATGCCTCGATGGTCAAGGCGGTGATCCGCGGCCACGGCCGGGGGGATAAGGTGTACGCCTTCCGCTTCAAAAGGCGGAAGAATATCCGCACCAAGCGGGGACACCGCCAGTATTATACCGAGCTTGAGGTGACGGAAATCCTCACAGGGAGCGACTAGGCATGGCCCATAAAAAAGCAGGCGGCAGCTCGTCGAACGGGCGCGACAGCGCGGGGCGCCGCCTCGGTGTGAAGCGTTTCGCGGGGCAGTTCGTGAAGGCGGGCGAGATTCTGGTTCGCCAGCGGGGCACGGTGTTCCATCCCGGCGAGAACGTCGGGCTGGGAAACGACCATACCCTTTTCGCGAAGACCAGCGGAAAAGTCCAGTTCAAGCGCAAGGCGCGGGCTCGCCGGTTTGTTAGTGTGGAGCCCGCCGAGTAGGTTTATTTTCTTTTTCTCCTCCGTGGCCCCTCGATGTTTGTCGATACCGCAAAACTCAAAATCCAGGCAGGTGATGGCGGCGACGGCTGCCTGAGTTTCCGCCGCGAGAAGTTCATCCCCAAGGGCGGGCCCGACGGCGGCGACGGCGGCCGGGGGGGGCATGTCATTTTCAGGGCGACCTCGTCGATCAACACCCTTCTTCATTTTCGCCATCAACCCCACCTGAGAGCCAAGAGCGGCCAGGCTGGGATGGGCCGCCGTATGCACGGCGCCGATGGCGAGGACCTGCTCGTTCCCGTTCCGATCGGGACCATTGTCCGCGAAGCGGAATCTGGCGATGTGATCGCCGATTTGTCAGAGGACGAGCAGGAGATTACCATCGCATCGGGGGGCCGCGGCGGCCTGGGGAACGACCACTTTAAAAGCTCGACGAACCGGGCGCCCCGCAGAACGACGAAAGGCAAACCGGGCGAAGAGCTCGAAGCCGACATCGAACTCAAGCTCCTGGCCGACGTCGGTCTCGTGGGGATGCCCAATGCCGGAAAATCCACCCTTATCTCCCGGATTTCGGCGAGCCGGCCTAAAATCGCGGATTATCCCTTCACCACGCTCGAGCCCAATCTGGGCGTCGTTGATTTGGGCGATTATCGATCTTGTGTGGTGGCGGATATTCCGGGCCTTATCCCCGGCGCTCACTCCGGCAAGGGCCTCGGGGCCCAGTTCCTGCGCCACGTGGATAGGTGCTCCCTCCTGCTTCACCTGGTCGATGCGAGCGTTCCCCTGGATCGCGCGCTCGCCGATCTGGATGCGATAACACGGGAGCTCGAGTTGTTTTCTCCCTCGCTCGCGAGCAAGCCGCGGCTGGCGGTGATGTCGAAACTCGATATCACCGAGGCTCGTAACAACGCGGGCGAGTTCAGGGTGGGTCTTGAGTTGCGGGGCTACGATGTGATCGGCATTTCCTCGGTTACGGGAGAGGGGCTCCGGCCGTTGTTCGGCCACATCTCCCGCGCCCTGACGCACCTTGCCGGCGGGTTGGATATCCCGAGGGCGAACGCCTCCGGCTCGGGAGCGGAGGTGTCATGAAAAAGGCCATCCGGGACCGGCGCGGGGAACCCTCGCTCCGAAGCCGCAGAATCATTGTGAAGGTAGGCGGTTCGGTCCTCACGGGTGCCGAGGAGAAGGGCGTGAACCGCCGGGTTTTAGGGCGAATCGTCTCCCAGGTGGCCCAGTTGCGGGCGGCCCGCCGCGAGGTGATCCTCGTCTCCTCGGGCGCGATTGCGGCGGGCGTCAAGCGTCTGGGCATGAAGGCCGTCCCGACCGGCATTCCGGCCCGGCAGGCCGCGGCCGCCGTGGGCCAACCGATTCTGATGGAGGCCTACGGCCGCGCCTTCAAGCGCCGGGGCATCGATATGGCCCAGGTGCTCTTGACGCATACGGACCTGGACGTCAGATCGCGTTTCCTGAACACCTGCAATACGTTCGAGACACTCCTCTCGATAGGGGCGATGCCCGTCGTGAACGAAAACGACACCGTTTCGATCGAGGAACTCCGCTTCGGCGACAACGATATCCTCGCCGCCCAGGTCGCCCAGATGATACGGGCCGAGCTGGTTGTCGTTCTCTCGGATGTGGAGGGCCTCTACGACGCCGACCCGAGGGGGCCGGGCGATGCCCGGCTTTTGAGCCGGATCGAGGGGCTGCCCGCGAGCGCGGTGAAGGCGGCGGGGGGGAGCGCGAATCCGCTTGCCCACGGTGGGATGGCGGCGAAGATCAACGCTATCAAGGTGCTCAACCGGGTGGGGATTTCGACCCTCATCCTCCGGGGCCGCGCGCCAAGTATCCTCGCCCGCGCCTTCGAGGGCGAGGAGGTCGGGACGCTTTTCGTACCGAACGGCCCCCCCTTGAAAGGGAAAAAGGGCTGGATCGGTACGACGGCGACCCCGAAGGGCTGGCTCCGCCTCGACGACGGGGCGGTCCGGGCCCTGGTCGAGCGGGGAAAAAGCCTGTTGCCCAGCGGGGTGGTGGGCGCTGAGGGCGATTTCCGCTTCGGCGATCTGGTGGAGCTTCGGAACTCGGAGGGAGTTGCGCTGGGCCGCGGGCTGATCAACTACAGCGCTGTCCAGGTGAACCTCATCGCCGGCAAGCAAACGAGGGAGATCGCCGGGATACTCGGAAGCAAGGATTATGACGAAATCATTCACCGGAACAATCTGGCGCTGGCGGAGTAGCGCCCGGGAAGGGGCAACGGGGGAGCATTGCGCACCGGCGTTTTAGGGGGAACCTTCAACCCGATTCACTTCGGCCACCTACACCCGGCCGAGGAGGTGCGCCAGGCGCTCGGCCTCGGGCAGGTGAGGTTCGTTCCCCTCGCGCTGCCCGCCCACAAGGACAATGGCGACATCGCCCCGCCCGAGGATCGGCTGGAGATGGTTCGCCTCGCCCTGGAGGAGCGTCCCGGATTTATCTGCGACGCCACCGAGATCGAGCGGGGCGGGGTCTCCTACACGGTCGATACCCTTTCCGCATTGGCGGAGGGGGCCTGCCGGGGCCACGAGCTTTTCTTTATTATCGGCGCCGATGCTTTCTCGCTGCTCCACACATGGCGCGAGCCGCTAACGCTATTGAAGATGGTGAATTTCGCCGTCACCCTCCGGGGAGAGCAGCGGGCCGAGCGTGTGAGGGAGGCCGTCGAGAGGGGGCTGAGGGAAATCGGGGCCGCGGTCACGTTTACGAAAATTCGAGATAATAGATTTCAACTTATTGAATCTAATAAAGTTACAGAGTTTATTTCTGTTGAAACGATGGACATTTCGGCCACGCGGATTCGCGAGATCGTGCTGGAGGGAGGGGGGCTTCAAAATTTATTGCCACCCTCGGTTGAAGCCTTTATAATTCGGCGCGGTTTGTATGGCAGGCCGGTTTGATTTTCCGGCTTGCGGTTTGTATTGTAGGCCGCTTTGATTTTCCGGCCAGATTTTCTGGCTAAAGAAAAAGATTAATCGGCGAAGGGGAACCGGAAAAGTTTTGATCGATTTGAACGAGCGTCTTCAGATCATTTACGGCGTTGTTGACTCGAAAATGGGCCTCGACCCGGTGGTTTTGGATCTTCGGGGCCTCACGTCCGAGTTGGACTCTTTTTTTATCTGTCACGGAACAAGCTCACGCCACGTTAAGGCGGTCGCCGATGCGATCCAGGAGAAGTTAATTGAAATCGGCGAGAAGCCGTTATTCGTAGAAGGACTCAACGAAGCCACTTGGGTTCTTATGGACTGCGGGGACGTGGGAATCCATATTTTCGAGGAGAAAACACGGGACTACTACCGCCTGGAAGACCTTTGGTCTCATGCGCCGTTGATGGACCTGACGGCTTTAAGTTCCGCCTCCGATTTGATTACCCGACAGAATTTGAGGATTTGACGTGAAACACTTAAAGAAAAAAGAGATGAAAATGCTTGTTGAACGGTTAAATGAAGTTCGCCGGGATATTTTGGGGGATGTGGAGGCGGTTCATCGCCAGAGCAATGAAATCGGTACTGACGGCACCCAGGACATCGGCGATCTCGCGGCGGCCACCTACTCCAAGCAGGTCATGATGGAACTGGGCGAACGCGAGCGCGAGCGGCTCCGGGAGGTCGAGGACGCCTTCAAACGAATCGAAGATGGCACCTACGGTATTTGCCAGGAGTCGGACGAACCCATTCCCTTCACACGCCTCGAGGTGATTCCCTACACCCGCTTCACTGTGGCGGCTCAGGGCGAGATGGAGCAGCGAAGGAAAGCCGGGAGAGCCTAGGGGAGGGGGTAAGGCATGGGACTTCGCCTGATTCTCGCGCTTGTCCTGCCTCTCGCCGTTGCCCTGTATATTCTCCATTTTAACCGCTTCACGGTAGCATTCCACATCGCCAAGGATGTGGTCATATCCGATATCCCCGTTGTCATCCTGATTTTCCTCTCCGCACTTGCCGGGGCTTTTTTCGCCAGTCTGCTTGGATGGACCGAGACCGGGATTGCCGGGTTGTCGCGCCAGCGCGAGCGCCGGGCCGCCCGGCGGCGCGTAAGGGCGCGAAGCGTTTTCTCCCGTGCGGAGGCGCTCAGGTCGCGGGGGAAAATCCGGGCCGCCCGGCGAAAGGCGAGGAAGGCGGCACGGCTCGATCCCGCGCTTTCCCCCGCCTTCGGCCTGGCCGGGGATCTGGCGGCCGAGGCGGGCGATCTCGAAGAAGCGCTTCGGTGCAGCGAGCGGCTCCATTCATTGTCGCCGGACTCGCTCGAGGCGCTGGTCCGGCTATCCTCAAACCTCGAAGACGCCAACCGGACCGGAGAGGCCGAGAAACTGCTCTCCCGGCTGGGTGAGAGCGGAGCGGTTCACCCGGATATTATTCGACGCCTGCGCGACATGTTCGCCGGCCAGGAGCGCTGGGAGAAGGCGCTGGCGGCCAGCCGAAAGCTCTCCTCCTCTTGGGCGTCGGTCTCCCAGAGGGCGGCGGACGAGCGGGCCGAGGGCGATATCCTGATGGCGGCGGGCGAGGAGAAAATCGCCCTCTCCGACGGAAAGGCGGCGGCGGAGCTGCTCGAGGAGGCGGTGCGGCGCATGCCCGAGGAGAGCGGGCCCCGGCTGCGACTGGGGGATGCGCACCTTCTGTCGGGGCGGTCCAAGCGGGCCGTTAAAACCTGGGAAGAGGGCTACCGCCGCCTCGGGGCCACCGAGTTTTTGCACCGGGTCGTTGCCCAGTACGGGCTCGACGGCGATGAAAAGGAAAAGCGCCAGGCGGCTCAGGCGATGTTATCCTGCGGGCGGTTGAGGGAGGAGGACCCGGTTCCGATGGTGATGGCCGCTGCGCTGCTTTTTGATGCGGGGCGCGGCGAGGAGGCCCGAAAATGGCTCGAGGCCGCGACCGAGAAGGCCGTGGGTCTGTCCCGCGAGGACAGCTGGGTGGGCGTGGTGCTCGGCCTGCTCGATGCCCGGGGTAAACTAGAGGCGGGGGACCGGCTGGCCGCGGAGAGCGCGCTCCAGAAAGTGGTCCAGGAGGCCTGCAGGAAGGTGTTGGGCGAGCCCGAGTTCGGGCGCCTTATTCGATCGGCCAAGGCATCGGGATAGCCGGGCCGGGAAAGAGGGAAGCCATGATTGTCACTTTGCGAACTGTCTTTCTTTTGGCGGCGATAGGGCTGCTCCCAGCTTCGATTGATTATCCCGGCGCCCGGGTATTCGCGGCGGCGAAAAAGTGTCCAAGAGGAACGACCCCGGTCGAGGATATCGTCTCCGGAAAGGTGGCGTGCGAAAGCGGCGATACGATGGATACCTCCGACATAAGGCCCGGCAGTGCGCCGAAGAAGCCCAAAGCCCCCCGGGCGCCCAAGAAGCCCAAGAAAGCGAAGAAACCCAAGAAAGCGAAAAAGGCTTCCTCCCAAGGGGGAAGGAATTGCGGGCTCTCGCGGTGGGGCTGCGAGGAAGCCTGCTAGCAGACCTACCTCTCCATCTCCTCGGCGGCGGGAGCCGCCTCGAAGGCTTCTCAGAAGGCCAAGGTCGCCCTCGGCTCGTGCCTTCGAATCTGCGCCAAGGAGTTTAAATGCGAGGCGAAGCCTCCAAAGTCTCCCTGTTATTCGACGGGGAGAATTGCTTGACTTTGCCCTTCACGGTGCATACGGTGTGAAAAATCTCGCCCGCCGGGCGGATTTTCCCGCCCCCAATCCGACGGAGCCTGATGGATGAAACCCATAGCCATTGCCAGCGATCACGGCGGTTTTGCCATGAAGGAGGCGGTGAAGTCGGTGCTGGAGGAGGCGAATATCCCCTACAAGGATTACGGGACCGGCTCAGATGAATCCTGCGATTACCCCTACTATGGGGTGCCGGCCGCCCGCTCGGTGAGCGATGGCGAATCGGCGAGGGCGATTCTCTGCTGCGGTTCGGGAGCGGGAATGACCATCGTGGCGAATAAATTCGCCGGCGTCCGCGCCGTCAATTGCTACGACGAGTGGAGCACTGAGATGAGCCGCCGCCACAACGATGCCAATGTCATGGCTCTTGGCGGACGCTCCCTGGATGTGGACGAGGCGAAACGCTTGATCCGCCTTTGGCTCGACACGCCCTTCGAGGAGGGACGCCATGCGAGGCGGGTATCGAAAATCGCCGGTTTGGAACAATCCCACGAGACCGCTATTTAACCCCAATGCCCCGGGGAAAATCAGATGAAGTGTCCTGTTTGCTCAAGTCCCGACAGCCGGGTCGTCGATAGCCGGACGACGAAGGAGGGTAATGCCATCCGCCGAAGGCGCGAGTGTGAGTCCTGCGCCCATCGGTTTACGACCTACGAGCGCCCCGAGGTGTCTTGGCCCCTTATCGTAAAAAAGGACGGTTCAAGGGGAAACTACAACCGCGACAAGATTCGTCTCGGCATCCAGAGGGCGCTGGAAAAGCGGCCCGTTTCGGCGGAGGATCAGGAGGCCATCGTTGACCGGGTCGAGCGGTTTATTCTCGATACCGGCGACAAGGAGGTCTCCACTTCCGTTATCGGCGAGAAGGTGATGGATGAACTCAGGGAAACCGACCAGGTGGCCTATGTTCGCTTCGCCTCGGTTTACCGCGCCTTCGGGACGGTGAAGGATTTCGAGGAAGAATTCGAGAGGCTCCAGCGGGATCGAAGCTAGAAGGTACAATTCTCGGCCGGCAAAACTCGCCTGACACATATTTTTTTAACTTGTCGTTAGGACCGAAATCATCTCGCGGCGCGATTGTCCGCGCTGCCGCGGTTGGGGGGGAGCCGTAAATGACCACCATCGTTCAGATCATTGCCAGGGAAATTCTGGATTCCAGGGGAAATCCGACGGTTGAGGTGGACATGCACCTCGCCGGAGGCGGCTTCGGCCGGGCCGCGGTCCCCAGCGGTGCGAGCACGGGCAAGCGCGAGGCTGTCGAGTTGCGCGACGGCCGAAAGGCCTACTACGGCGGCAAGGGAGTCACCAAGGCGGTTGAAAACGTGAACAGGAAAATCGCCTCGGACCTTCTCGGGACGGATGCCTCCGATCAGCGCGCTATCGACGCCCGAATGCGCGAACTCGACGGCACGTGCAACAAGGGGAATCTTGGAGCCAACGCGATTCTCGCGGTCTCGATCGCCGCCGCGAGAGCCTCGGCCGACGCCTTTGGCCTCCCGCTCTACCGCTACCTCGGCGGAGCGGGCGCCTGCACGATGCCCGTTCCCATGATGAATATTCTCAACGGGGGCGCGCACTCGGACAACAGCGTCGATTTCCAGGAGTTCATGATCATGCCCGCGGGGGCGAATAATTTTCCCTCGGGTCTCAGAATGGGGGTGGAGGTGTTCCACGCCCTCAAGGGTGTCCTCAACAAGAGTGGCTACGGGACGGCGGTGGGCGACGAAGGCGGATTCGCCCCCAACCTGAAGAGCAACGACGAGGCGGTGGAGTTGATTCTCGAGGCCGCCGTAAAGGCGGGCTACAGGCCGGGGGAGGACTTCATGCTCGCTCTCGACCCGGCCTCGAGCGAATTCTACGAGAAGGGAAAGTATGTTTTCCGCTGGTCGGACGGGAGCAAAAAGAGCTCCGATGAGTTGGTGAAATTTTATGAGGACTGGGTGCGCCAGTATCCTATCGTCTCGATTGAGGACGGGTGCGCCGAGGACGATTGGAAAGGTTGGGCGGCCCTTACCGAGGCGCTGGCCGGGCGGATCCAGTTGGTCGGAGACGATCTCTTTGTCACCAACACGGAGGTGCTGGGAAAGGGGATCAGAGAGAAGATCGCCAACAGCATTCTCATCAAGGTGAATCAGATCGGTACGCTGACCGAAACCCTTGAGGCGATTCAGATGGCCACGAGGGCCGGGTACACATCCGTCGTCTCTCACCGCTCGGGAGAGACCGAGGACACGACCATAGCGGATCTCGCCGTGGCGGCGAACGCGGGACAGATCAAGACCGGTTCCGCATCGAGGACCGACCGGCTGGCCAAGTACAATCAGCTATTGAGGATTTCAGAGGAACTCGGCGATTCGGCCCTCTATCCCGGCTGGGATGCGTTCTTCAATCTTGCCGGAGGGGGCAAGCCCCGTAAGAAAGCGGCCCGGAAGCGTAAATAAAAAAAACGGACGCGATTCGGGATATTTTCATGCCACCGAAACGCGCCCGTTGGGATGTTAAAACGAAGCGCTGGCCGTTCGTACGTAAAAGCTAGGCTACCGCTTTTTCGGCGTGAATCCCGATGGCGCTTCCCACGAGCCGCCCAAAATAATCCGGGCAATAACCGCTCGACACCATGCAAGGCTCACCGTCTTTTTTCGATTTCTGAAGCTCGTCCACCTCATCGACATGAAGCAGAACGTCTTCACATACACAACATTCCATCGCCATCTCTTTATCTCCTATCTCAAGTAGTGCAACGAGCTTTCCTGCCCGTTAATAGATGTATCGGCGGTGGACGGGAAGGGATTAACGCTTTTAAATGTTTATTTTTCACCGTGCGTTTTTCCCCTTAAGTGTTTTGGAATCAGGCCGATAAAGGCCAGCCGGCCCGGGCCGAAAAAAGAGGGAATTGATTGAATTATTTGGGATTTTCGGAGCAAAACGAAGGATTTGTGCCTAAAAAATTGCCGGGAGAGATGGCAACGCCCATGCGGCGGGCGCCCGGTAAAGCCAAAGAAGAAAAAAGGATTGGACGCGGCTCCGGGGTCTCGTCTCGGGGGCCCGCCTCGTGTTCACCCCGCGCTGGAGCCCCCGTCCACGGCGACGATGGACCCGTTCATGAAATCGTTTTCGGGCGAGAGAAAAAATACGACGGTAGCGGCGATATTTTCGGGGTCGCCCAGCTGGCCCAGAGGAATGCCGGCGATTCGTTTTTTCGACTGGGCGGGGTCCTCTTTCAGCATTACCTTCACCCTTCCGCTGTCGATGAGCCCCGGCGCGAGGCAATTGACCCGTATGCCGAGCGGGCCCAGCTCGAGTGCCAGGCTCTGGGTGAGCAGGTGCACGGCGGCCTTCGTCGCGCAGTAGAGCGCTCGGTTCGCCCGCGCGCGCTCGCCCGAGACCGAGCCGATCATGAGAATTTGCCCGCTTCCCAGGGGGACCATGAGCCGGGCCGCTTCCCGCGCCGCGAAAAAATAGGATTTCGCGTTCACCTCGAACATGAAATCGATGTCCTCGTCGTCGGTGTCCACAAGCGCCTTGAAGTTTCGAGTTCCCGCGCAATTGATCAGGATGTCGAGGCCGCCGAGGAACTCCGCTCCCTCCCGGACGGCGGCGCCCGCCTGGCGGCTGTCCGAAAAATCGTATCCTTTTCCGCCGGCGCGGACCCCGGCGGCGGCGCACGAGTCGATCGTCTCGCCGAGGGCTTCGGCGTTGGCGCCGCCCACGGCCCAGACGCCGGCCCCCGCCGCCGCGATGCGGCGGGCGATGGCGGCCCCCATGCCCGAGGAGGCTCCCGTCACGACGGCGTTTTTTCTGGCGAGCGTTTTGTCGGTCATATGCTCTTTCTGGCCGGAGCTAACCGGCGGTGATGCCGCCGTCGATCATGACGATGGCGCCGCTCATGAAGTTGTTCGAGGGGGAGACGATGAACAGGGCGGTGTCGGCGATATGTTCCGGGAGGCCAAAGTCCCGGATGGGGATTTTGTTGATTCGACTCTTGTAGAATTCGGGGTCGTTTTCGAGCATTTCTTTCACGCGGCCGCTACGGACGGGCCCCATCGCCATGCAATTGACCCTCAGGCCGGAGGGCCCCAGCTCGATGGCGAGATTTTTCGTCAGGGCGTGCATGGTGGCCTTGGTCACGCCGTAGAGGGAGAAGTTCGGGGTGCCGTGCTCGCCGGCGTCCGAGCCTATCATCAGGATGTGGCCGCTTCCCTGCGGGACCATGATGCGGGCGGCCTCGCGCGAGGCGAAAAACGCCGATTTGGCGTTCACCTCGAAGAGGAGATCGATGGCTTCGTCCTCGATATCGACGAAGGCGCTCAGGTTCCGCGTGCCCGCCGAGTTGACCAAGATATCGAGCCCGCCGTGGTATTCCGCGCCCTCCTTCACGAGGGTGGCCGCGTTCCTCGAGTCGGAAAGATCGTAGAGCGCCCCGCTCGCCTTTACGCCGTGGGCGGCGCAGGAGTCGATTGATTTTTGAAGGCCCTCGGCGCTGCTGCCGCCGGCCATCCAGATGTCGGCTCCCTCCGAGGCGAATCGCTCGGCGATTGAGGCCCCGATGCCCGAGGAACCGCCCGTGACCACAGCTTTTTTCCCTTCGAGAATTCCCCCGGCCATGATCCGTATCCCTTGTCCGTTTCGTTGACGCGATTTGAATTGAAGCCCGAATCATAGCATTTTGCCCCGAAATGACCACGAGGCTTCGGCTTCATTTTCGATTATGATGGTGGCGAATTATTTCGCTTGAATTCATTAAGGAGGGAACGACCCATGCCCAAGTCGATCGAGCACGTCCACTGGCCCGACGCCCCGGACCTGTGGATGCCCTACGCCCCGGCGATCAAGGTCACCGGGGGAACGACGGTGTATTTCGCGGGCGTCACGGCGGCGCCGGTCTATCATCACCACCCGCACCGCCCCGAGGAGTTCGACGCCATGCCCCCGGACATGGCGGGTCAGTCGCGCGCCGCCCTCGAAAACCTCAAGAATGGCCTCGAGTCCGTCGGCGCCACGTTCGATGATGTGGTCACGGTGTCGCGCTATCAGACCGACCTGACCGATCAGGACGATCTCAACCGCGTTTGGGGGGAGTATTTCGGGGACAACAAACCGGCGACGACATCCGTCCAGGTGGTCCGGCTCGCCACCGACCCGCGCTGCCTGATCGAGATCAACGCCGTCGCCGTGATCGACTGACTTTCATGGCCGGGCCGGCTCTCTCAAGGCGCGGCCTCTTATCACTCCTGCTCCTCTTTAGACTCTCAAAGTTGCGGGCTGCAAAGTCGCGGGCCGTAAAGGAAGAATGATGAATCAAGCGGATGAGCGCGAAAGTTCCTACGCCTGGGTGATCGTGCGCTTTGCTTCCTCGCCATGGCCATTCCGATGGGGGTTCGCTCCACATTCGGCCTGCTGATACGGCCTTGGGAGGTGAAGTTTGGCTGGGACAGGGCGGCCATCAGCCTGGTGGGGTCCATCGGGTTTCTGAGCAATGGCCTCGCCCGGGCGATTTCGGGGCGCTGGGCCGATATCTATGGCCCCCGGGTGGTTTTCGTGGGCAGCTTTATTTTAATGGCCGTATTCACCGTGGCGATGGGGTTCATCCAGAGTCTCTGGCACGTCTACCTCGTGTTCGGGGGCGGGCTGTTGCTGGCGGCCGGAGGCTCGGCCAACGTGACCGCGGCGGTGGCGATCTCCCGATGGTTCAGCCGGAACCGGGCGTTCGCAGTCGGCGTAGTCGCCGCCGGAGGAGCCGCCGGCCAGCTCATATTATTGCCCGCTTTCGCGGCGTTCATGGAACGCTACGGCTGGCGGACGGCCTACTTCTGGTCCGGGGCGGCCGTGCTGTTCATCGCCGTTCCTATATTCCTGCTTTTCTTCAGGGACGATCCGCCGGAGGTGGTGAGAGGGGAGCAACCCCGCGAGGGGGAGGGGGGGGCGTCCGCATCCTCTTGCCCGGATCGCCCGGGAGGTGAATTTCTGGTGGCTCATCGGCAGTTTTGGGATTTGCGGGTTCACGACGGCGGGTCTCATCGAAACGCACCTGATTCCCTATGCCGAGGAAATTCACATCGACACCTTCACCGCCGCCACGGCCTTCGGAACGCTCGGGGCGTTTAACGCGTTGGGGACTCTCATCTCCGGAGCGATCTCGGACCGTTGGGGGCACAAAAGGCTTTTGGGCTGGATTTACGTGGGGCGCGCGGTATCGCTTTTTTTCCTCATGTTCGTCAGCGATCCGGTGATGCTGTTCGTATTCGAGGTGGCCTTCGGCCTGGTGGATTTCGCGACCGTACCCCCCACCACGGCTCTCTCGACCACTCTTTTCGGGAACCGCTCGGGCGGCACGGTGTTCGGCCTCGTTTTTTTGAGCCACCAGATTGGCTCGGCGGCGGGCGCCTATGCCGGAGGACTCGTTCACGACCTCTGGGGGAACTATCAGCCGATTTTTCTGGCGTCCGCCATGATCTGTTTCGTCGCGGCGGGGATGAGTTGGGCCATCAGCGAGGAGCCGGCCCCGGCCTTCGCCGAACCGGTGGCCGGTTGTGCGGCGGGTTTATTAGCCGGTTGAACCGCCGATTGAGCTAGCGGCCCTGACATATCGGCGAGATTCGCCTACCATGCGGCCTGCCATAAGGAAGATTCGTCCTGACCGGGAGAGGAAAATGATGAAATTAATCACGGTGGCCGAGGCCGCGGGACTGATCAAGGACGGGGAAGCCATCTCCACGAGCGGAAGCCTGCTCCACCGCGCGCCCTCGACCCTTCTTCACGAGCTGGCCCGCGCCGGACGGAAGAATCTCACCCTCATCAAACCCTCTCCGGGCTACGACGCCGACCTCCTTTGCGCGGCGGGGGCGCTGGGCCGGGTCCTGAGCGGAATCGTCACCTTCGAGGCCAGCTACGGCCTCGCCCCGAACTACCGTCGGTCCATCGAAAAGGGGTTGGCCGGGCTGACCGAGCACGCCTGAGCGAGCATCCTCGCGGGGCTGCGGGCCGCAGCCTACGGCAACCCCTTCCAGCCCCTGCGCGGGTTCAAGGGAAGCGATATCCCCGAGCGCAGCGGAATCCAAACCATCGATGACCCGTACACCGGCGAAACGCTGTACGCCATCCCCGCGCTCCGTCCCGACTGGGCTATCATCCACGTCCACGAAGCCGACGGGGAGGGGAACGCGCGCATCTACGGCCCGCGATATTTCGATATCGAAATGATGCGCGCGGCGAAGGGGGTCATCGTCACCGCCGAGAAATTGGCGCCCGCCGAGCGCTTTAGAGAGGAGCCCGAGATGACGGCCATTCCCGGCTTCCTGGTGGCCGCCGTCGCTCATGCGCCGGGGGGGGCCGCGCCCTGCAGCTGCTCGCCGGCCTACGGAGTGGACGAGGCGAGGATGCGCCGCTATATGGAGGTTTCCCGAACGGCGGACGGTCTCGCCGAATATCTCGCCGAAGCCGAGACGCATCTACAGGTATGATCAAATGACCTTGAAAACGGAAAGCGAAATTCAGGCCGCGCGCGATGCGGCGGATCAAATGGCCGTCTGCCTGGCCCGGGAGCTGCGCGAGGGCGAGCGCGTCTTTCACGGCGTGAACTCCCCGCTTCCGATGGTGGCGATTTTTCTCGCAAAAAAGCTGCATGCGCCGGGGAGCGTTCTCATCGAGGTGGCCGGCTCTGTGGACCCGAGGCCCGAGCGGCTGCCCTTCAGCACGAACGATCCGGCACTGTGCCAGGGGGCGGCGGCGATCTTCTCGAACGCCGACGCCTACGATCTTTTCGCGCGGGGCGGGGTCGATCTCATGTACCTGGGCGGCGCACAGATCGACAAGGCGGGCCGCGTGAACATGAGCTACATCGGCGAGCCGTCCGCCCCAAAGGTTCGCCTGCCCGGAGGCGGGGGCGGGTCGGTCATCATGGAGCAGGCTCGGCGGATCGTGATATGGCGGGTGGTGCACGACCGGCGCACTTTTGTCGAGAAGGTGGATTTCGTCACCCAGTCGGGCAACCTGGCGCGGGTGGTCACTCCGCTGGCCGTGATGGAGATGCGCGATGAGGGTCTTGAGCTGGGGAGCGTTCATCCGGGCGTTTCGGTGGAAGAGGTGGCCGGGCGGACGGGTTTTCCGCTCGATTTGGGTGCTGAAATACCCGTGACAATCCCGCCTACGGGGGATGAACTCTCCGCCCTCGCCGAGATCGATCCCGAGGGGGTGCGTTACTCGGAGTTCGCCGCGCTTCGCCGGGTGGAGCGCTAACTGGGCGGGGTTGCTAGCCCAGCCTGGGCTGCTAGCCCGGCCGGCGCGACAGGAGGAAATGTGAGCAAGCTGATATCTCTCTCAGAGGCCGGCGGCCTCGTCCGGGACGGTCAGATGATCGCGCTGGGCGGCAATTCGCTCTCGCGCACCCCGTCGGCCTTCGCCCGCGAGCTTGCGCGTCAGGGCCGCCGGAATCTCATCATGATTAAAACGGCGGGGGCCTACGAGATCGATCTCCTCTGCGCGGCGGGGGCGGTGGCCGAGGTGCGGGCGGGCTACATCGGCTACGAAAACCTCTTCGGCATGGCGCCCTCCTACCGGCGCGGGGTCGAGAGCGGGGAAATCCGGGTGGTGGAGCACGCCTGCTACAGCGTGATCGCGGGCCTGCGCGCCTCGGCCTATGGGCTTCCGAGCCAGCCGGTCTCGGGGTTCGACGGCTCGGACACCCCGGCGAGCTCGGGGTTCCTCCAGGCCGAGGACCCCTACACGGGGAAGAGCGTTTACATGATCCCCAAAATCCGGCCCGACTGGGCGGTGGTCCACGTTCAGCACGCCGACGCGGCCGGCAATGCGCGGATCGACGGCGGCCCGTTCGAGGATGTGCTCCTCTCCCGGGCCTCCGAGGGCGTCATCCTCACCGCCGAGCGCATCGTCGAGACGAAGTTTTTCGAGGACAAACCCGAGCGGACGAATATACCGGGGTTCATGGTGGACGCGGTGGTCCACCTGCCCGGCGGGGCGGCCCCGGCGTCGTGCTATCCGCTCTACGATACCGACGAGGAGGCCGTGGCCGCGTTTTTAGGCGCGGCCGACAGCCCCGAATCGCTCCGGGACCATTTGAGGGAGTGGGAAGTAAGCGACCACCGGACCCCGGAGGCAGAAATAAGCGAATGAGCGGCGCCGATTTTCAGGATTCAGGGGCCGTCCGGCAGGTGCTCCGGGAGTTCCGGCGCATCGCCGTGGTGGGTCTCTCGCCCAAGGAACACCGGCCCAGCCATTACGTGAGCGTCTACATGCAACAGGCGGGCTACGAGATTGTTCCCGTCAATCCCGGTCACGATGAACTCCTCGGCGAGCGGTGCTATCCCCGGCTCTCCGCGCTGCCCGAGCCCCCCGAGATGGTGAACGTTTTCCGGCGGAGTCGTTTCGTGAGCGGGGTGGTGGACGAAGCCATCGCCGCCGGGGCGCGGGCGATCTGGCTCCAAAAAGGCGTCATCGACGAGGAAGCCGCGGCCCGCGCCGAGCGGGCGGGCCTCAAGGTCGTCATGGATCTTTGAATCATGGTCGAGCACCGCCTGTACGGCGGCCCGCTGGTTTCATCCTGATTCGGCCCACGCCGATAAAACTATCCGACATTTCCCATTTGATTCCTTGAATTGGTTTATGCCTGATAAACCATTTGAACAGGAATATTACGGGAGTGGGGACAATAAATAAGCCGTCATTGCCAATTCTTGGTCCAACTGGATG
>PVBE012986716.1_pt1 | contig 40311 bp, 30 predicted proteins | sample 1631181 | NCBI WGS metagenome assembly PVBE01 (sample SAMN08397723, study PRJNA350692) | Marine metagenome, whole genome shotgun sequencing project. | isolation source: water | place: Pacific Ocean | collected 2012-04 | reverse complement strand
GGCGACGAGAGTGGCTTCCTCGCCAAGTGGGACATCAGCACGCTGCTGAAGAAGATGAACAAGGCGCTTTCGCCGGAGGACTACGCCGACGAAGAGGACCAACTGACCGCGGACGGCCCTCTGCGCTTCGCGGTGGTCGGAAACCTTCGGGAAGCCCTTCCCCTGAACGACCGGCTCAACAAGCGCGGCGAGCACGAGGGAGTCACCGAGGCACTCGTGGCCGATCTGCGCCGCAGCGTCGACCGCAAGGACCTGGACTTCGTAGCCTTGACCGGGGACTCGGTCCGCTGGTCCGACCTGAAGAGTTGGAAGGGCTTCGATCTGCTCTGGCGCGAGGTCCTCAACGGCGAGAGCATTCCCACGACCGAGGGCTACCGCATCCCGGCCATGCCGGTTGCCGGCGACCGCGAGTACGTGAACGACCGGCACCTCACCGCCATGGAGGGAGCCTTCCCCGGGGTGGGTGTGGACATCGGCTACGCGCGGGTCGCGAGCTGGTACCACTTCGACGTGCGCGTCGAGGACACCATCTGGCGCTTTGTCGTGCTCGACAGCAACCGCAACAAGCTGGGCTCACGCTGGAACGAGCAGATGTACTGGATTCCTCGCGCCTGCGAGGGTCGCTACGACAACATGATCATCTTCATGCACCACCCGATCGTGACCCTGGCTGGCGAGCCGGACCTGGATGGTGCCCCCAGCGAGCTGCTCGAGGCCATCGAGGACAACGGGAACCCCGCCAAGATCAAGGCCATCTTCGCCGGGGACCCCTCGGCGAGCGAGGTCCTGTTGCCCAGCGGGAACCTGGGTGCCGCCATGTTCAACGCGGGCGGTGGTGGCGCACCCGCGGACACCGCAGAGCGCTGGGGGAACGCCCACGATCTGGGCTACGGGGACGTACAGCTCGAGCCGCTCTTCGACCTGAAGCTCCAGCAGATGTTCGACGAGGCCGCCCAGGAGAAGGCCTTCCCGGAGAACGTCGTGGACAAGGCCAAGGGCTCCGGCAGCTGGGAGGGCTTCACCGCGGCCTACGACCCCAAGTACTTCCCGCTCTACGGCTACTTCCGCGTGGAGATCACGGGTGAGGACCTGAACGTGACCTACCGTGCCTACAACGAGGGCGACTTCCCCGAGATCTACCGCATCGACCTCGAGAACGACCGCTGGACCTCAGGTTCCTGAGCTACGCGACGGCGACGCCGGCCGTCAGATGACCTCGAGCTTGTGAAAGGCCTGTATGACCGCATCACCAATCGTGATCCGGGCGTCGTATGGCCCCACAGAGACCCGATCCACCTGTTGTCCAACAAGGTCGGTCAGGTCGAGTTTGTCGGGTAGTTCGTACACCGGACTCGGGAATCACTCCACCGTGACGGACTTCGCGAGGTTTCGCGGCTTGTCGATGTCACGCCCCAGGGCCAGGGCCGCCTGGTAGGCGAGCAGCTGCAGCGGAAGCACCGTCACCAGGGGGCTCAGGATGGGCGTCACCCGGGGAATAGGAATGCTCACGGTGGCCAGGTCCGCGGCCTCCTGGTCGCCTGCAGTGTGGACCACGATGAGGCTGGCCCCACGAGCGCGGACCTCCGACATGTTGGAGAGCATCTTCTCCCGGTGTTCGTCGTGGGGAACGATGGCGATGACGGGGGTGCCCTTCTCCATCATGGCGATGGGCCCGTGCTTCATCTCCCCCCCGGGGTAGGCCTCACACGGAATGTAGGCGATCTCCTTCAGCTTGAGCGCTCCCTCCAGCGCCACCGGCCAGGACAGGCCGCGGCCCATGAAGAGCGCGTAGCGCGCCCCCACGAGATGCCGTACCGCGCCCTGGATGTCGCCGGGTGAGGCCAGGTAGGAGCGGACGCAGTCCGGGACCTCCATGAGGCCAGCAGCCAGCTCCCTGGCCTGCGAGGGGGACAGCATCCGTGCTCGGGCGAGCATGAGCGTAAAGATGTAGAGCGCGCTGACCTGGCTGGTGAAGGCCTTGGTGGAGGCCACCGCCACCTCGGGCCCGGAGTGGATGTAGACCCCAGCGCCGCAGGTACGGGCGATGGTGGAGCCGACCACGTTGACCACCCCCAACACGCGGGCACCCTTGGTCTGGACCTCCTTCACACCCCCCAGGCTGTCGGCGGTCTCGCCGCTCTGGCTCACACAGAGGTACAGGCCGTCGGGATCCACGATGGGGTTTCGGTAACGAAACTCGCTGGCGATCTCCGCGGTGGCTGGAACGCGGGCCAGGTGCTCGATGGAGTAGGCCCCCACCAGGGCGGCGTGGTAGCTGGTTCCGCAGCCCAGAATCGTCACCCGGGGGACCTTGACCAGGTCTCGAGGCGTCAGGTCGAAGCCGCCCAGCCGAGCGTCGCCCTCGTCGGGCTGGACGCGACCCCGCAGGCAGCGGCCAATGCTCTCGGGCTGTTCGTGGATTTCCTTGAGCATGTAGTGCGGAAAGTCGCCCTTCTCCGCGCTGCCGTGGATGGCCTCCAGCTCCTCGACCGTGTGGATGGCCTCCTCACCGTCCAGACGCCAGGTCTGGACATCGTCGCTGGACAGCAGGGCGACGTCCCGGTCCTCCAGGTAGATGACGCGTCGCGTGTAGCGGACCAGCGCCTGGCCATCGCTGGCGATGAAGTTCTCGCCATCGCCCAGACCCAGCACCAGGGGGCTGCCGTTGCGTGCCGCGACGAGCTTGCCCGGGTGGTCCTGGAAGACGACCACGATGCCGTAGGTTCCGCGAACCTCCCGCAGGGCCTGCAGGACGGCCTGAACGGGGTCGCCCTCGTAGTGCCGTCGGATCAGGTGGGCCAGGAGCTCCGTGTCGGTCTCGCTGCGCAGCTCGACCCCTTCCTTCACCAGGAACTTCTTCAGGGCGGTGAAGTTGTCGATGATGCCGTTGTGCACCACCGCGATCTCGCCTCCGGTGTCGATGTGAGGATGCGCATTGGCCTTGGTCACCCCGCCGTGGGTGGCCCAGCGGGTGTGGGCGATACCGGCGTGGGACTCGCAGTCATCCGGCATGGCGGCTTCCAGGTTGGCGACTCGCCCGACCGCCTTGATGACCCGCAGATCGCCGTTCAGGAGTGCCAGGCCGGCGCTGTCATAGCCCCGATACTCCAAGCGTCGCAGCCCATCGAGGAGGACTGGCGCAGCCTGACGAGGACCGGTGTAGCCAATGATTCCGCACATGTCGTCTCCAGCTCCTACGGGGTCCCCGATTCGGGGGGACTCGGCTCTTCCTGAATCGGGGTGAGCCGTTCCAGCTCGTGTGCAAGGCGCTCCAGATCTCCGACAAGGTAGCCCTGGTTGCGGTAGGCGACCAAGCCCGCTGAATCCACGATGAGGGTCGTGGGTATGCCAGCGACATCCACTTCCTTGGCCAGCGCGGGGTCCCAGACCACCACCAGGTCCTCGTACGGATGCTCCTCGAGGAATTGCTCCATGTCCTCCGGCGTGCCGTCGATGGAGACGGCCACGATGACTGCCCCCTCGGAGGCGAGCGCATCGAGTCGAGGCAGTTCCTCCACGCAGGGAGCGCACCAACTGGCCCAGAAGTTGACCACCACCGGACTCCCCTGCCCCATCACGACCTCCCCTACGCGTTCGCGTGGAAAGGGGGCCGGAGCCTTCGGCGACTTCGTCCCCTCCGCCAGGGGCCAGGAGGCGACCACGGCTTGCCAGGATGCGGGGCCGCGGTACAGCCCTTCGAGGCGTTGTTCGAGCCCGGGAACTCCCAGCGCTGCGGCCTGGGCGTAGGCGTCGAAGGCCAGGGCGGGCTCCCCGGCGAGCTCCAAGAGCTCCCCTCGGAGCACCAGGGCGTGGGCCTGCCCCAAGCCCGACGCCAGCGTCGCTGCCCGCAAGGCCTCGTCCGGCCGTTCCAGCGCGCGAAGGGCTCGCGCCTGAAGATGAAGGGCCTCCCCAAGGTGCTCGGTGTCCCCCCGGAGAGTCAGGGCGTCCACCGCCTGCTCCGAGAGGGCCAGGACCTCCTCGGGGCTAGCACCACCGCGTTCGATCCCCTGCGCGGCGCGCAAGAGAAGCATCGGGGTGGGCTCGTCGGCCGCGAGCGCGCGGCGCCATGTCTCTGCAGCCCGCTCGTAGCGACCCTTCTCCTGGAGGGTCTTGGCCGCATAGGCCAAGGCCCACTGTTCCTCGTGGGGGAGATGGCCTGGGGGAAGCTGAGGCGTCTCCTGCAGCGCCAGGAGCTTTCCCATGTCCGACATGAGGTCCTTCTTCCAGGCCCTGTGCGCGGTCATCGGAAAGACCTCGCCTGCAGCGTGGAGTGCATCGATGACCTCTCGGGCACTCTCCTCGTCCCCCAGGGCCACGTAGACCTCCAAGGCGCGGTACAGATCCAACACATCGCCGCTTTCGACCAGCGTGTCGGCCGCCCGGGCGGCATCCCGACGCAGCCCTCGGGTCTGGACGTGACGGTCATGCAGCATCGGGACCAGCAGGTCCGGGCGGTGAGGCCAGCGTTCCAGCGCTTCCTTGCCGCGCCTGCGAAGCTCTCCAAGGTCCCCCTGCTTCATGGCCGACTGAATACCGAACTGCGCCCGAAGCTCCTCGTCTTCGCTTCGAAGGCGCATGGCCACGACGGGCTTTCCGCTGGCCTGCACCCAGCCCTCGGCGAGCTCGCTCAGGCGCTCGTCCGGGCCCTCGAGCAGCCACGCGTACTCCGCGTCCAGGCGCCAGGCTTGATGGCTTCCGATCAGGGCGGTCTGCCACGCGAAGTGAGAGCGGGAATCGTGGGGATCAACCTCCAGAGCCTCCGCTGCAAGCTCTACCGCCGCATCCCAGTCCCCGACATCCCGAGCTGCTTCAGCTCGCTCCAGGACAAGGTCCAGGTCGCTGGCCAACGCCAGCCCCAGGATCCATAGGCTCACGCCGGTGCCAGCTGCAGCTCGATGCACTCCTGGCCCAGCGCCCTCACGTTTCCACCACTGCTCCGGGTGACCACGCGAATCATCGCGACGCCGAGACAGCGGTCTCTGGCCCGGAGCCACAGCTTCAGGGTGTCCAGGTGGGGCGAGGCCACGGCCCTTACGGCGTCCGGAGAGAGTCCGAAGAGTCGAAGCAGGATCTTGCCAGGGATCTCCTCGAGCTCGGCGCGCTCCGGGGCCGCGAGTTCGATCGCCGCCGCCAGACGCAGCTCCGTCACCGCCGCATGTCCCGCGCTACCGGTGAAGGGAATCTCCAAGGCCGAAAGCAACAGGTCGAGACTGCGATCTGTGGGCCCCAGATCGCGCTCCAACTCGCTCCGATAGGCCTTGACCAGATCGTGAAGACGCTGGAGTCCCTGGTCCAGCTGGGGTGGAAGCTCCGTTCCGTCCATCCTGGCCAGGTCGACCCACCCCAGCGTACCCATCACGGCGCCCGCCATGTCATGGCTGTAGCAGCGGAGCATGAGCTCGCGCTCCAGCGCGCTGCGACAGGCGGCACGGGCATCGGGGAGGTCTGCGGCGAACATGGCTGCGTGATATCAAGACCGGGCCTGCGAGGCCCTGATGCAAGTTCTCGAGATCCGAAGGGGCGAGCCCGCATCCCCCGTTGATTCTTCCACCGCCTTGTGGATGGGATGGGAAGGTCCGTCATGAAAGCCGTCATCGCCGGATCCTTCGATCCCATCACCAACGGACACGTGGACATCATCAAGCGATCGGCCCGGCTCTTCGACGACGTGGTGGTCGCTTGCGGAAACAACATCAGAAAGCGCTACTTCTTCAGCCTCGAGGAGCGCCTTGACCTGCTTACCCAGTGCACCGCAGACCTTCCTGGGGTGAGCGTGGACAGCTTCTCCGGCCTGCTGGTCCAGTACTGCCAGGACACCGGGGCAAACGCCGTTGTGCGGGGCCTGCGCGCCACCAGCGACTTCGACTTCGAGTTCCAGATCGGTCTGGCCAACATGGACATGGCCCCTCAGGTCGAGACGGTCTTCATGCTCACCGAGCCCAAGAACATCTTCATCAGCAGCTCGTTGGTGAAGGAGATTGCGATCAACGGCGGCGATGTCAGCCGATACCTGCCCGATCCCGCATTCCAGATGCTCAAGAAGAAGATAGCGAGCGGGAATCCCTGACCCTTTCGGCTGTGGTCCGCTGGCGTCTAGAGCCGCATCCGACGGGGGTGGTCTGCTCCGTAGTGTCGCGAGAGCATCCGGCGAAGGCGGTTGTCCCCACGAAGTGAACCCAGGGCGGGATCCAGCGCGATGTCGCGCCGAAGCTCCAGCTGCAGCCCGTAGGGGAGCTCGTGACGGGCGCTCACGGCCTGTTCCAGGAGCACCAGCGCCCCATCGTCGTCGCCTTCGATGGCCGAGACCATGGCCTCGTACACGTACAGGTAGGGGTTCTCGCTCTCGGTGCTGCGCATGCGGACCAGCCAGTAGTCGGCGCCGTCGTAGTCACCAAGGCGGGCGTGGGCGACCGCTCGACTGCCCATGGCCTGAACGTCGTCCGGGTCGATCTCCAGGATGCGGATGTAGGTACCGATCTCGCCTCGGTGGAGGCCCAACCGCTTCTGTGCACCCGCCTGCCCGTACAGCCAGGTGGTGCTCTGGGGATGAGCATCCACAAGCACTTCGTAGTGGTGGAGCGCATCGTTCCAGGCGTCGGAGTCGTAGGCTCCGCGTGCGACGAGCGCGCGCTGAACGAGATCCAGCGGGTCGCTTTCGAGCCGGATCCGGGCGAGCTCGGCATTGAGCGTGCTCGGCACGGCGCCGCGGTACCAGGGGTGGTAGCGGTAGCCAGTGAGTGCGTCATCCGGGAGAGCAGCTCGCCCTTCGCCTCGCAGCGAGGGCATCGGGAGGTCCGGGACGAGACTCACGGGTTGAACCGCAGCGCGCTCGCTCATGGGGCTCGGAGCAAGGGGGAGGAGTTCCTTGCAGAGGTCCACCCACATGCCACCAACGGTCACACCCAGCGCCACGAGCAGGAAGCGAAGGTCCAAGGCGACCGGACCGGGGTGCAGACACGACTCGGGAACCAGGTGGTGCAGTTCCACGTGCACCTGCCCCAGATCAAGGGTGGTGTTGTCGCCTTCAGCGAGTCGGCGGCCGCGTACATCCAGCTCCTTCCCCACCCGGCAGACGGCCACGTTGGCACCGGGAAAGGCGACCACGGCACCGTCCTGCTCACCGATGCGCACGACATCGCGGACCGCGATGACCCGGTCATTCACGATCGTGTCGTTCATTCGGACCGTGACGTGGAGGTCACCCACTGCTTCCCTCCGCGATCCTGCGCCCGTGCTCGCCGTAGTACTGAACCAGAATCTCCTCGAAGCGAGCTTCCTCGCGAAGGGGGTCGAAGGCCGGATCCAGGCGGATGTCCTGCCGAAACTCGATGGTGTGAAGTGTATCAAGCAGCGCCACACCCTTGAGCGCCTCTTCCAGGAAGAACAAGGCTTTATCCTTGCTCCCCATGGATGAGTGGATCTTGGCGCGATGCAGGTCGCTGTAGGGATCCTCGGGGGTCAGGACCTCCAGCCGCTCCATGATCTGGAGCGCTTCGTCGTAGCGCCCGCGGTGTGCCAGGTTGATCGCCAGGTTGTTCAGAGCGTGCGCGTCTTCGGGCTCGTAGGCCAGGGCCAGCCGGTAGTAGCCCTCCTCGACCTCGTAGTTGCCCCTGCGTTTGTAGACGAGGGCCAGGTTGTTGTAGCCGGCAGCGCTCTCCGGGTAGAGCTCGATGTAGCGCTCGTAGGTGTCCTGGGCGCCCTGGAAGTCCTCGGAGAGATACTGGTAATAAGCCAGCTGTTGGAGGGCCCAGGGGTCGTTGGGGTCGATCTCCAACAGGGCGGTGGCCATGCGGATCTCGTAGCGAACCTGCAGGTCGTCCCGCTGGTCGAGCGCCCCATCATGGTCCTTGAAGCCCCAGCCCTCTCGAGTGGCTTCGGCCTCGCTGCTGTCCGCGACCTTCTCGGACTCTCCGAGCAGCTCCAGGCCCAGCTGCTTGTCCTCCTGGACCCCCTCGATCTCCGGCGTCTCGCGACTGTGAGCGTCCTCGTCCTCCGCGATGAGCTGGGGGGGAGTCGGCTCCAGGGGCTGGAGCTTCGGGTCCTGGGGCTCGGCCTCCTGCTCGAAGCTCCTCTCGTCCGCGACCTTCTCGGCTCCACCGATCTGTTCCAGCGGTCCTTCATCTCCCGCCGGGAGGTAGAAGCTGTCGATGGCGAACTCGCTATCGGGCCGTTCCTGTTCCTCGTAGAGGTAGCCCTCTTCCGCCCCGGCATAGTCCTCTTCCAGCAGCCTGGCGATGAGCTCCGGGGTGGGCTCCGGGACGAAAGCGCCATCGGAGACGGAGTCCGGCAGGAACTTGATGAACAACCACGCGAGCATGACCATCGCCGCGACGCTGGCGACCATGAAGAAGTCGCCAGTGAGCGTGCGAGGCAGCAGGAACTGGGGAACCAGCCGCAGCTCGAGCTTGACGGCGCCATCACCGATGAAGAGCGGCTCATCGCCGCATTCGTGGCTCTCGCCCAGCTCATCGATGTAGAGGCACCGAGAGGGCCCCTGCCACACCAGGCGACCGTAGTCGGGGCTCCCTGCCCGGGTCGGGAGAGAGGCGAGGACCTCGTGCCCGATTCGCAGCCGACGGCCCTGTGCCGGCACGACGTGGTCCTCCACCACGCTGCCGTAGAAGCGCGCGAGAAGGTGCACTGCATGTCGGCGGCGGAGCATCGGTGACCTTAGACCCTCTACTCGCTTCCCGGTTCCCGTTCTTGAGTCAATTCTAGACCCGGAATCGTCGACCGGCGAGCAGAACTATCGGCCAAAGCCCGATCCACGACCATGATGGCCCTGCCTCACAGCCGCAGGCCGGGACCATCCCAGGCGGCCCAGGCCTGTCCGGAGGGTCGCTCTCGCCACTGTCCACCGCCCCTTCGCAGGGAAGCAACGTCCACGAGCGCTGATCCTCCAGCAGGCCCTTTGGATCCTTCCGAACCCAGCTCGTGGGATCGCGCACCTGCACGGTCAGCTCCTCCCCCGGCCCGCACGAGAGCGCGATCTGGGCTCCCTCACCGACGACGTCACCGTCGATGAGCCACCGGACCTCCTGGGATCCGTCGTCCGGACCGAGGGTCTCGACCCACAGCTCCGCCGGGAGGGAGACCTCGTCCTCCTCGTGGCTGCTGCTCGCCAACAGCGAGGGAAGCCGGTCATAGAGAGCCAGGACAGCCTGTTCCCTGCAGACCGGGCAGTAGCCGTCCTGCAGGGTGTTCATCATGCAGCGGTCGTCGGTCGGTCGGAAGTAGTTCGTGTAGCTGCAGAGCTCGAAGGCACCGACCTGGGGCTGATCCAGCCAGTGTTCCCAGGGTGTGGCGTTCGCCTGCTCCGCGCAGTTGGGTCCGTCACCGAAGCTGGCCGGGTAGCCGTAGCTGTATTCGTCCCACAGCCCCACGAGGCTGTGGCCGATCTCGTGCGCCGCGACCTGCTCGCCCACTCTGCCGTCGGTGTAGCTGGTGGCGTAGTTGAAACCTCCACTGCCCCCGTAGACGGGGTCGTTGATGAGCACCAGAACCCCGTCCGCCTGGGGAACCTGGTCGTTCACCGCCCCGAGCACCTTGGAGTCATCACAGCAGACCAGTCGATCGACGCCACCACAGCCGTAGAAGCAGCTGTAGGCCGTGTCCCGCACCAGATTCTGGCCACCTTCCTGGTGGCTGACTCCGCTGTCCACGCTCGCCTGGTCGATCCGCCAGATGTTGAACAGCCCGCTGTAGGCCTCGTAGGGCTGGATGGTGAGCAGGTAGTCGACCATCCGGTCCACGTCGTCGGCATAGAGCCCCAGCTCGTCGTCGGTGTAGCCATCACCCAGGAAGACGAGGTCCAGGCGCTCTTCGGACGGTCCGGCCAGCTGCACCGCCTCGGCTGGAGGAGCGCTTCGCGGAGCGCGGGTCGTGGCGCCGAGGGCCACGGTGGAGGCCCCCTCCGGCCAGGGAACACGCACCCGAACAAGGCCTTCCTCCAGGACCACAGCGGCGCCTCCACCTTCCGGAAGCAGGATCGAGCGTTGGAGTGCCTCATCGAGGGCCGCGGAGGCCAGCAGCTGTCCATCCGCGGACAAGACCCTCAGGGGTCCCGGCTCGCTCGGTGCGTCCTCGGGGATCAGCACGGCGTCGCGCAGGACGGGCCCTCCCGGACCGACCTCTACCAGTGCGCTGACGCTGGCGGCCCAGGCGACGGAGAGGAGGAGCATTCCTCCACGCTACAGTGGGTGGGTGCTGACCGCTGCCGTCATCATCATCGGGAACGAAATCCTGAGCGGTAAGTACGCCGATGAGAACGGGCCCTTCTTCATCCGGCGTTTCCGGGAGCTCTGCGTCTCGCTCAAGCGGATGGTGGTGATCTCCGACGAGCCCTCCGCCATCGCCGACGAGGTCCTCCGGTGCAGCGAAGCCTGCGACCTGGTCTTCACCACGGGCGGCGTTGGCCCCACCCACGACGACATCACCATGGAGAGCATCGCCCTGGGTTTCGGTGTGAAGGCCGTGCTCCATCCGGAGCTCGAGGCGGTGATTCGGGACAAGGTTCGAGGTCAGGTCAGCAAGGCGATGCTCCGAATGGCGCTCGCCCCGGAAGGCTCCGAGTTGATCTGGGACGGCGAAGTCAGCTTCCCCCTGGTCAAGGTCCGCAACGTCTTCATCCTGCCGGGTGTGCCGCACATCATGCGGCTGAAGTTCGAGGCTGTGGCCCACCGCTTCCAGGGCACACCCCTGAGCACGGCGAGCGTCCAGACGAGCGAGCGGGAGTCCTCCATCGCGGATCGCCTGGTGGAAGCGCTGGAGCGCTTTCCCGGGGTGGAGATCGGCTCCTACCCCCGCCTGGAGGCCCAACCCCGACACGTCGTGGTGACCATCGAGGGATGCGATGCCGAAGCCGTGTCGGCCTGCAGGATCTGGCTCCGCGAGACGCTGGCCCCCTGAATCCGGAGGGATCAGGTGCCGTCGGCCGCCAACAGTGGGGGCTGGGCTGTGAGCCGCAGGGCCTTGGAGGCGCAGGTGCTGAGGCCGCGTTTCTCCGTGCCCCACCCGAGCTCCACGTAGGCGCCGGGGCCCGGCTCTCCATCCGCCTGCACCTCCCAGACCTCGAGCGTCAGCTTGCGGTGGCTGAAGATGTGCCGGATGGTTCCCAGGGTCCACCCGGCCTGGATCGCCAGCCCCATGTCGGCCGCCAGGCGTCCGAGGGCTGAGCGGGGGCTCTCTCCATCCCCGACAGGCGTCTGGGGGAGCTCCCACATCCCGCCGAGCAGCCCCTGCGGAGGGCGCTTGCCGACCAGGAGCATTCCCTCCCGGCGGAGGGCGAGACAGACCGCCCTCACTTCGGGAGACTTCTGTTTCCGCGGCTTGTTGGGCAGCTGATGCCAGGAGCTCTGCTCGTGGGCCACGCAGCCCTGGCGGACGGGGCACTCGGAGCAACGTGGTCGCCGGGAGCTACAGACCCGTGCACCGAGCTCCATCATGGCCTGGTTCCAGTCCCTTGCCCTGCCCTTCGACAGCCACTCGCCCGCCACCTTCCGGACCTCTCTACGGCCCTCAGCCGTGCGCGGGTCCTTGTCGTAGCCGGTACGCCGACAGACCACGCGCTCCACGTTCCCATCCACCGCTGCGACATCCAGCCCCAGCGCGATGCTGCCGATTGCGGCAGCGGAGTACTCGCCGACGCCGGGAAGAGCCCGCCAGCCCTCCACGGTCTGTGGCCAGCCCTCCAGCGCCACCACCGCAGCGGCCTGGTGGAGCTTTCGCGCCCGGCTGTAGTAGCCCAGGCCAGCCCACTCCAGCAGCACCTCGTCCACCGAGGCCCCGGCCAGCTCCTGCACCGTGGGCCAGCGCTCCAGGAAGCGCTCCCAGTAGGGCAGCATGGTCTCGATCCGGGTCTGCTGCGCCATGATCTCGGACAGCCAGACGCGGTAGCAATCGGGTTCCGAACGCCAGGGCAGCTCTCGGGCCTCCCCGGCATACCACTGCAGCAGTGCCTCGCGGTCCACGGTCCCGGAATAACCTCCAGGGGTGTACGGCCCCCCTCCAGATCCCCGCGAGATCGCCGTGGTCGTCGGCGACCCCGCGCTCTGGGCTGTGGCCATCGCTCTCGGACTGGCGCTCTCAGCGCTGGCACTGGTGCAGAGAATTCCAGCGTGGCTGCGGGCCTGGGCCTTTTGCCAGGGACAGGTCATCGCCCTGACCGCACCCTTCGCTGCGGTCGCCACCCGCTACGTCTACGGCGCGTGGCCAACCGTCGACAAGACGGGATCCCTGCTCTTCTACGGCGAGGGTGTGCACCGGGTGATCACCCTGGAGCCCCTCAGTGCACCAGGCGAGCCCATGGCCAGGCTGATCGGTGTCCACGTGGGCCACCTGTGGCTGGTGGAGTTCTTCGATCTCTTCGTGAGCACCTTCGCCGCCTTCAACCTGCTCGCCCTGACCCTTCCGGCCTTTGGCTGGTGGGCCGCATCTCTCTGGGTGCGGCGGACCAGCGGTTCCTGGGTCACCGCCGTGCTGGTGGGCTTTCCCTTCGGGATGGGCCTGCACGTCTTCCGCGACCTGAACTGGTACACCATCGAGAAGGCTGCGGTGGGCTTCCTGGCGCTCTTCGGGCTGTGCCTCTGGAGAGCCTGGGAGGAGGGAGGACGGTGGCGTTGGCTCGCCGCGGTGAGCTTCGTCTTGATGGCGGCCATCAACTGGTACCTGGCGCTCGTAGGAGCGATCGGAGCGGCCTGCGCCCTGCTCCTGGACCTGCGCTCTCGCTCCCTGTGGGCCGCCTGCCTGGGCAGCGCCCTGCTGGCTCTCCCCCTGGTTCTGCTGCAGTGGAGTCTTCTCCAGGGCCCGGAGACCCTGGGTGATCCGGAGACCTACCTCTACGAACGCGCCATGCTCGACAGCTTCGAGCTCTTTCCCCCAGCCTGGAACCGGCTGGAGGCCTGGCGCGCGCTGAACATCCCCGTAGTGCTGTTGGGGCTCTACGGCGCCTGGACGGAACGCGGCCGCGCGCTGCTCGCGATCGGGGGGGCCCTGTTCGTCCTGAGTCTTGGTCCTCAGCTCGCCGAGGGGATCTGGAATCCGGTGTACATGGGTCTTCGGGCGCTGGCCCCCGGCTTCTGGCGAGTGGCCAAGCCCGAGGTCTTCTTCGAGGGCAGCTACCTGTGCTTGATGGCCTCGGCCGGGATGGCGCTTCGTCGTCCCCTACCCCGTTGGCTCTACGCCCCGCTGGCGCTCGGCTGGATGCTCGTCGTGCGCAGCCACACGGTCTACCCAGGCTTCAGCGAGTACCAGGAAATGACCCTTGATCCCCACTGGCAGGAACACCTGTAAGGATTCGCTCGACGGAGGCGTTGAAAGGCCGTGAACAACCGAATGAAGAAGATCCTCGGAGTGGTCCTGGTCCTGGGGGCTGTCCTCGTGCTGCTCGCAGCGACGCTGCTCCCCCCCTGCTGGAGTGCGCTGAACACGTGGGGGATGTTGATTCCCCGATGTCCCGCGGGAGAACCGCGGGTCCTGGTCCAGCTCAGCACCTACGGCGTCGAGCGCGGCCGCGAGGGCACCGTGAGCCTGCAGGTGGACGGGAGCTGGATCGACGGGGACGCCGAACGCATCAGCCCCCTGAATGGCTTCTCCTGGAGCATGGAGTTGGACACCGGCGAGCAGGTCCACCCCCTGGAGTGTGAGGACGCCAGCGAGACTGACTCACGGGGCTACCGCAGCTGCCAGGTCGTCCTGCCGGAGGATGTGCCGGACGGTGACCACATCCTTCGCGTCCACGTGAACACCCACCGTTCCCTGGAAGACCCGGTCGTGGAGCTCACGCTCCCGCTCTACGCCCCAGCCCATGTCCACGTCTTGACCGACCGCCCCCTCTACGAACCCGGGAACGTCATCCTCTTCCGTTCCCTCAGCCTCCGGCGGGGAAGCCTGGAGCCGCTGGATTCACGACCCGGAAGCTGGATCGTGAGCAACCCCTCGGGTGAGGTCCTGCTCGAAGAGCGGATCCCGGGTGGCCCCTGGGGCATCGCGCACAGCTCCTTCCCCCTGGCCATGGACGCCGAGTCCGGCACCTGGACCGTGACCTGGCAGAGCGGCAGCGACAGCGGCTCGTCCAACTTCGAGGTGCGTCCCTTCACGCTGCCCCGTTTCACGGTGGACGCCCAGCCGAGCCAGAGCTGGTACGGCAAGGGTGACGCCCCCATCGTCCGAGGGGTGGTCAGCTACACCTCGGGTGCTCCCGTACAGGGGGCCACGGTGGAGCTCAGCGTGCGCTCGGGCGGCGACTGGCCACCTCCCACGGAGTGGCTTGGACCCCACACGGTAGAGACCGACGCATCGGGTTCCTTCCGGCTTGAGCTTCCAGACGTTCCCGATGACCTGCACACGCTCACCAACCTGAGTGTCCAGATCGCCGCCATCGACACCGACGGCGACCGGGTACAGGGCGCCACAGCGCTGCTCTTGTCCCCCGATCCCCTGAAGGTGGACGCCGTCACGGAGCTCGGCGACGGCCTCGTCTCCGACTTCAACAACCGCGTCTATCTGCGCGTCAGCACTCCGGACGGAATGCCGCTGGCGAACACCTCGGTCTTCCTCAAGAACGCCTGGGACGTCCGCGACGAAGGCAAGAACTACACGACGGACGAAGACGGTGTGCTGGCGGCCCAACTGGACCCTGGTCAGCCGGTGAACGTGATCATCCCTGCGGCTCCCGTGAGACCGCCCCCGCGGTCCGAGACCCGAAAGGTCAACCTGGTCGGTGTCGAGGAGTTGCTGAGCCGTCGGCAGCCCTCCCTGGCGGAGCGGCGTGACCTCGAGCTGATCGGCGACCGCCTGGAGAGCTGCGCTCGCTTCGGCCCCGGAAGCCGCAGCCTGGGTGTGGAGGTCCTCAACGGCCGCATCAGCAAGCTGAGCTCCGACAACAGCGAAGGCCAGATGCGCTGCATCGTGAACACCCTGGCGGGGCGAAGCCTGGGAAGCGGTGACGGCGTCTGGCGACTGGAGTGGCGATTCACCGAGCCCACCGAACAGACCTGGTTGCGACTGGACACCAAGACAGTCACCAGCGCAGGGAACGTCTCGACGCTCCTCGATCGCGCCCGACGTGACGCCACCGCCTGCGTCTCTGAGCGCCGCAAGGATGCGACCCCGCCCTTCCAGCTGGTCTGGAGCGTCGAAGAGGGGTCCACCCGCATCTCGACCCGCTGGGCGGACAACCCGAGCGGCGCCGGAGCCTGGCCCGAAGCCCCCTGCATCCGACGGGCCTTTTCCACGCTGGAGCTCAACGAACCCGCGGCCAGCGATCTGCTCGGCGTCAGCGTGGTCCGCGTGGATGCCTGGCAACCCCCCAAGGCCTCCGGGCCGCGCACCACCACGCTGCAGGGCTTCGAGTACCTGGTTCGCGTGGAGGACCGAGGCGAGACCACCTGGCACAGCACACCGGGAATGGTTCCGGCGCTCCGACTCCGCCCGGACAAGGTGCTGCTCGAGCCCGGCAGCAGCCTGACTATCGAGATGCTGCGTGGCCCCGACTGGGTGGGCGAACTGCCTTCGCAGCTGAGCCTGCAGGGCCACGCCGGCACGGTTCAGACCTGCCCCCGTACTCCCGAGCTCTTCAGCACCGCCTCCAAGGTCTACGCAGGCTGCCCTGATGCCGTGGACGACAACACGGTGCTCTTCCAACTGCCGGCGGACCAGACCGGGTTCATGCTCGTGGAGTACTCGGGAGCACGGGCGGTGGTCTACGTGCAGCCCACCAGCACGCTTGAGGTGGAGCTCAGCACGGCACTCACCAGCTATGCACCCGGAAGTGAAGCGGTGCTGCAGGTGCAGACCTCCCAACCAGCGGTTGTGAGCATCGTCGGTGTGGACCAGACCCTGGGCCAGCTGGCGCCCCTCACCGGCCCGGACGACCTGAGCAACCAGCTGGTTCCTGCGAGCTCCTCATCCCCCGCCTACGGAACCTGGGACGCTGTGGCGCTGACCAGCGGGAGAATTCGTGGCAACTATGCCGCCATGGCCGCCATCCAGCGCGTGGACTCGGTGGTGCTGGCCGAGGTCTCACTGCCCTGGCTGACCCACTCGGCCTCCAGCGACTTCGACGCCGTGGAGGAGACGACCAGCACCTTCTGGGAAATCCTCGCGGACCTCCATGACGGCGTGCGCGCCTGGGAGGCGGACGCACCCCAGGGTGAGTTGCTCACCAACGAGCTGCTGGCGCAGATCTACGGCGAGGTGCTCGACCGTCGGGACAGCGAAGGTCTGCCCTACACCGACCCGTGGGAACGCCGCCTGGAGCTCTACCTGCTTCCCGAATCGTTGCTCGCCCTGTGCGAGCCGCGGGTGCTCGTCCGCGATGCAACCCGAGTCCCCGAAGACGTCGTGAACTGGACCCACTGGGTCCACTGGGAGATGGAGCGATGAACCTGCTCAACCTGCTGGCCTGTGCCCTGAGTGGCGAAGCGCCCACCTCACCGGATGCCGCCGCCCCGAAGAAGGAATCGAGGGCTCACAAGAGCGCCCCCATGATGGAAGAGCTCAAGGCATCCGCCGACTACGACGACGGCTCCGGACTCTTCGAGAGAGAGGCCGATGTCCAGAACGAGGCCACCGGGGGCATGGGCCGCGCCAACGCCGAGACCGGCCCAGCCACACGAAGCTGGTTCCCCGAGACCTTCCTGTGGCAACCGCTGGTGGTCACGGACGAGAGCGGCAAGGCCGAGCTGCCGATGACCGTCCCCGACACTCTGACCACCTGGAGCGTGCTGGGTCTTGCGGCCTCTCGTGACGGCGCCCAGTCCGGCGACGTGCACACCTTCACCAGCCGTCTCCCGGTCTACGTGGACCCGCGGATTCCCTCCACCCTCCGCAGCGGTGACCGGATCGAGGTCCCGGTGCGCGTGGTGAACACCACCGAGGACCCCGTCCTCAGTCGCCTCTCCGTCTCGGCCTTCGGCCTGGGCGGAGCCGCCCTTGGGAGCGTCCAGATTCCCGGAGGCGGGAGCGCCCTGGAGCTGGTTCGTATGGTGGCGGGTGGCCCCGGGCTGGCCTCGCTGAGTGCCCGACTGGGGGATGCTGATGCCATCCAGAAGGCCGTGGAGATCCTGCCCGTGGGACGGCGGGTTCGCCAGTCCCGCAGCGGGCTCCTGGGGAGCGAGGACGCCGTGGAGCTGATGACACCGCCCCGGGCCCAGCACGCTCGGGTGCGCGTAACCCTCTTCCCGGGCCCGCTGGGCGTGATGCGAGAGGAGCTCAGGACGGCCGGAGCACGCGGACAGACCCTCCCGGACGAGGCCTTCGCCTATGCGCTGGGAGCAGAGGGGGGAGCGGTCCTGGCTGCCCTGGGCGCCGATCCCACTCCGGAGGAGCTCAGTGAACTCCGCGCGACTCGGCTTCGTGCCCAGCAGAGTCTCGTACGCCGGGCAAACCACGAGAGCGACCCCTTCTCGCTCGCCCTGGTACTGGACGCAGCGGAGCGCATGCCCGAAGACGCTGTAGCCGAGCGCCTTGCAGGCCGGGTGCGGAGCCAGCTGATCGCCTCCCAACTTGGCGACGGAAGCTGGACGGTGCCCGCAGGAAGCACCCTGCAGAGCCTGCTGGTCCACACCGCCTTCGTCTGCACCGTGCTCGACGATCCCGGGGTCCGAGTGCGGGCCGGCGCCGTCTTCGAACGCCACGGTGACCTGCTGCTGGATCCGGAGCGAGGCGACGCCTACACAGCGGCCTGGGTCCTCCGCTCCGGCGCGGGCACCGACGAACTCCGAGGGCAGCTCACCGAGGTGGTGAGCAACGCGGTCCGGCGAGACGCCCGTGGCGTGGCCACCGTGCGCTTGCCCGATGGTGTGCAGCGCCCCAACGGCAGCGCCGTGCGGACGGTCGATGCACTGGCTGTCGTGTCCATGGTGCTCGAGGACGCCGACCTGGCCGCTGCGACCGTGGCCGCCTACCGTCCCGGCATCGGCTTTGGTGACGGCCTGTCCTCACTGGCCGCGCTGGACGCTCTGAGTGCCCTGGGTGAACAGGAGCGCCCCGAGGCCCTGGAGGTCGTGTTGCTGCTGGACGGCGAAGAGATCGGCCGCCACGCCATGCGGGGGGAAGCCATGTTGGAGACGGCCGTGCTGGAAGCCCCCGCTCCCAGCGGCGGCAGCCACCGCTACGAGCTCCGCAGCGAGGGCGCATGGCCGGGTCTCGCATGGCACCTGGACCTGGACACGTGGGTTCCCTGGAAGGGCTACCAGGGCGTACCCGGTCTGGAGGTCGAACTGGACCACGCCGGGAAGAGCTTTGGCGAAGCCGTAGAGGTCACCCTGGCCGTCTCGGCACCGCGAAACGAGGCCCTGGTGCTCCGCCACTCACCCCCGGCGGGCTTCGTCATCGACCGCGACAGCGTGGTCGGAGCCGAGCTTGTGCGGGTGGATGACTCGGGCATCGAACTCAGGGTCGCTCAGGGGCACACCGGCCTGGTGGAGGTGCGCTACAGCGCCACGCCCACCTTCCGCGGCGATTTCTCCACGGGTCCCGCCACCGTGGCCCTCGCGCGAGACGAGTCGCTCTTCTCGGCGGCCCCGCCCCAGCGCTGGCAGGTGCTCTAGGCGGACCAGACCGCCCGCGCTCCGGTAGTCTCGGGCCGTGTCCGTGTACTACCGACCCATCGCCAACGAGATCGCCCTCTTCGAGAGCGCTGCCCAGCACAAGCTGCCGGTCCTGCTGAAGGGACCGACCGGCTGCGGAAAGAGCCGCTTCGTACGCTTCATGGCCGAGAAGCTCGGCCGGCCGCTCATCACCGTGGCCTGCCAGGAGGACCTCAGCGCTGCAGACCTGACCGGCCGCTACCTGCTCGAGGGGGGTGGCACCGTGTGGCGCGACGGCCCACTTCCCCGGGCCATACGAGAAGGGGCGATCTGCTACCTGGACGAGGTGGTCGAGGCCCGAGCGGACGTGCTCACCGTGCTCCACCCCCTCACCGACGACCGGCGCTGTCTTCCCCTGGAACGGCTGGGGGAAGAGCTCCAGGCGCCGGACGAGTTCATGGTCGTGGTCTCCTACAACCCCGGCTACCAGTCCGCGTCCCGTGAGCTGAAGCCGAGCACCCGCCAGCGCTTCGTCTGCATCGGCTTCGGCTGGCCCAGCGCACCGGTGGAGGCAGAGATCGTGGTGGAGGAGAGCGGGTGCTCGGAGGAGACGGCCCGCCAGCTGGTGCGCCTGGCTGAGGGGACACGACGTCTGCGCAGTCACGGACTGGCCGAGGGCGCCAGCACCCGTTCCCTGGTCCACGCCGGGGCCCTTCACAGCGCCGGCCTGCCCCTTCGAGAAGCCTGTGAGGCCACCCTGGTGGGCGCCTTGACCGACGATGAGGAACTCACCGCCGCTCTGGGGGAGTTGTTGAAGAGCGTGCTCGGGTGAGCGAGATCGCCTTTGGCGAGCTGCTCTTCACGGACCCGGTGAAGCTGGGACCGACCGGCCAGGGAAGCCCGGTTCAGCCGAGACGGCTCGAGGCCTGGTTGGAGATGCTCACCGGGAGGACTTTCGAGGTCGGCGTGGGGCAGGTCCCCGCGACCGATGGTCGCCTCATCGTGCTCCCGGCTGCGCTGCCGGAGCCCGTGACGGAAGACGACGCCGCGATCTTCCGCGTCGCTGCGCTCGTTCAGGCCGGGCTGGTGTCCCTGGGCCTGCTCGATCAGCGCCCCTTTGTGGCTCGAATGCACCGCGACTGGGTCCTACGAACGGCCTGGACCCAGCTGGCGGGCCGCGCCGTCCTGGCGCACTACGCCCGCACATTCCCTGGTGTGGCCCAGGACTGGGAGCGCGTGAAGCGGTCCGAGACCGCCGGACGACTGATGGTGAACCTGGCCGAGGTGCCCCGCAGCGGTCTTCCCGCTCCCTTCACCGAGCTGCTCCGTCATCCGCCCGGAGCCCCTGAAGCGCTCTCACTGATGGGGGAAGCCTCCAGCTGGCGCGAAAAGCTCGCTGACGGGGAGCTGGGCCCAGCGCCTGTGCCCTGGTACCTGGGGGTGCTTCGCCCCGAGTGGCTGCTGGAGCCCCGGGAGCTGGATCAGGACTGGAAGAAGGGGCAGAAGCCCCTCCGCCTGCTCCGGCGGGCGATCGATCGTGCCCGCGGGCAGAAGCCGCTCTTCGAGAAGGCCATCCGCCCCGCGGCCCAGGCCCCTGGGCCACGGGAGTGGCGCGAAGGGGGCTGGGCCAGCGTATCGATCGTGGAGCAGGAAGCCCGAGGGGGCCCCGCGACCAGCTGGGACCGCATCCTCGCAGGCCACCAACGGGAAGCCCGCGCCCTGCAGCGTCGCTTCGCCGCTCTGCGCATGGAACCCCGCTGGATCGGTGGACAGCTGGATGGCAGTGAGGTGGATCTCGACCGCGCGATCATCGCTCTGGCGGACATCCAGGCGGGCCAGCAACCGAGCCGCCACCTCTACCGCCGCTTTCTGCGCCCTCCCCTACCGCTGGCGGTGCACACCCTGGTGGACCTCAGCGGCAGCACGATCGGCTCCGTCCTTCATGCCGAACAGAGCGCGGTCGTGCTCTTCGCCCTGGCGCTCCAGGCCCTGGGCGCACCCCACGCCTTCACGGGCTTCAACGGCAGCGACGGTGTCGTGCGTCTCCACCAGCTGAAGGGCTTTGACCAGAGCCTCGACGAGCCCGCGCGCAAACGGCTCAGCAACCTCCAGGCCGAAGGGTCGACCCGACTGGGTGCGGTCATTCGCCACGCCGCCGACGGTCTACGCCGTCGACCGGAGCCTCGACGCCTGTTGCTCCTGCTCAGTGACGGCCGACCGGAAGCGCGGGACTACCGAGGCCGCGTGGCGCTCACCGATTCCGCGCTGGCCGTCCGGGAGGCACGGCGCTCCGGGGTGCAGGTTCACTGCATCAGCCTGGACGGACGAGACACGCGCTGGCTTCGTCCCATCTTCGGCGCGAAGCACCTGGCCCTGCGCCGGGTGGATGAGCTGGCAAGCCGTCTGCCGGAGCTGTTTGCCCGCTTGATGTGAGGCTGTCAACGGAGAGTTGACGAACCATCGGCGATCCCGACGGTCCTGAACACTGGGCCGCCACCACCCGATGCGGTCCGAACCGGACGGCCGACTCGATCGGTCCCTCCCGAGGAGTACGCGATGACCACCGATCCCAAGGTGCTGGCACCGATCTGCCTACACGACCTTCCCAACCCGATGGCCTGGGTCACGACGAGCCAGGCACGTCCGCAGAAGCCGCTGGGAAGCGCTCGAGTGATCGAGATCGCTGCGGTATGGAACAACACCATCCTGGCTCTCCAGCACCTGAAAGAAGGAGAGGCCTACCGTCCCGAGGCGGACCTGCCGCTACCGGAGGGAGTGCTGCCCCACGCGGGCTTCGAACTGCTCCGTTGGGAACACGGTGAAGCCCTTTGCCGCTTCGTCCGGGGCTGGCGGGGAACCCTGAGGAGCACGGAACTCTCCCAGGACTTCGACGACCTCCTGGAGCAGGGAAGCGCACTGCCCGATGAGGACGACATCCACCACTTCGTCCTGGAGCTCGGGCAAGAGCTGGTGGTGGACGTGGGTCCCCTGACCTTCATCGCACGACTGGTCTCCCCCGGCCACAGTGCGGTAGCCCACACCGACGGCCTGGACGCGCCCTTTGTCGGCATCACCAGCTTCACCGCCTTCCTGGCGGCCGCTTTTACCTACATTGCGGCCACGGCGCCGCCCGCAGCGGCAGTCCAGATGTACGAGATCCCCGACCGCTTCGTGCAGGTCGTGATGGAGACCCCCACCCCTGAGCCGGCGCTGCAGCTCCCCGTTCACAAGAAGGAGTCCGGTGAGCGTGAAGGCGCGAAGGCCAAGCGCGACGAGGGAAAGGTCGGCAAGAAGAGCGGGGCCATGGAACGTGCCCGGGGTAGCAAGGTCGCCAAGGCGCTCCATGATCGGGACGTGGTCAAGGATGCCGGCGTCTTTGGGGCCATGTCCGACGAGGGAATGGACGCGATCTTCGGCACCAGCGGCCTGAACGAGGACATCACCGGAGGCATCGGTGGGTTGCTCGGACACAAGGGCACCCAGATGGGTAGCAATGGCCTGAGCTCACGAGGCGGCGGTCTTGGGGGTGGCGGTGAAGCCGAGGGTCTGGGTGGACTGGGCACCCATGGACGAGGTGGCGGAGACGAGGACTACGGCGACGCCGACCTGGGTCCACGCAGCGCAGACCCTGGGATCGCCAGCATCGGCAACGGTGGGATCATCGTGGGTGCCATCGACCCGGCCCTGATCGACAGCGTCATTCGCAGAAACATCCCGCGATTCCGGTACTGCTACCAGCGCGAGTTGACCAAGGACCCCACCCTGGCCGGAAAGGTCTCCGTGAAGTTCACCATCATCGGGGACGGCACGGTGAGCGCCGCCATGACCAAGGCCACCAGCGTCCACAACACGGCGGTGGAGGACTGCCTCAACCGGGTGATGATGTCCCTGCAGTTCACGGAGCCAAAGGGCGGTGGCCTGGTGCTCGTCTCCTACCCCTTCCTGTTCAATCCCGGATGAGCAGGAGATAGCCGAGGCGCTTCCGGAGCTTGCTCAGAGAAGCGCCTCGCGAGCGGGTTCGCGGAGGTTGTAGGTGGAGCTCATCGCCCGCCCGTAGGCTCCGGTGGTCAGGATGGCCAGGAGGTCTCCCGGCGAGGTCTCCGGGAGATGCCGTCCATGACCGAGGACATCGCCGGTCTCACAGATGGGGCCGACGATGTCCGCCGTGATCGCGCCCGGCTGGTCCAGTCGGTCCAGGTTCACGATGTCGTGCCACGCACCATAGAGCGCAGGGCGGATGAGGCTGTTCATCCCCGCATCGACCCCGATGTAGGTCCGCTCCCCCTTCCGCTTCACCTGGGTGACGCGGGTCAGGAGCACACCGGCCTGGGCGACCAGGAAGCGGCCCGGTTCCAGCCAGAGCGCGAAGTCCTGGTTGTCCTCCCGGAAGTGATCGAGCGAGGCGTCGAGGGCCTCCACATCCAGTGCGGGTCGCCCGGCGCGATCCGGTACGCCCAACCCACCGCCCAGGTCCAGGGTCTGCACATCGGGAAAGAGCGTCGCGATCTGTGCGAGCAGGTCGGCCTTCTCGCGCCAGGCCGTGGCCTCGAGAATCCCGCTTCCAGCATGCGCGTGCAGACCCACGACCCGAAGTTCGTGCCGCTCTGCCAGCTGCTGAAGGCGTTCGACTTCCTCCAGTGGAATGCCGAACTTGGACTGGGAACCCGCGGTGACCACAAAGCGGTGATGCCCCCGTCCGCGGCCGGGGTCGATGCGCACGAAGACCTCGCGCTGTCGAAAGAGATCGGGCCAGTGTTCCAGCGGAAAGAGGCTGTCCAGGGTGACCTGGGCCCCAAGCTCAAAGCCCCGTTCGTAGTCCTCGCGGGGCGCGAAGTTGGGCGTGAAGAGGGTCGGTGGAAGTTCGCCAAAGAGCGCGACCAGGTGCTCCAGCTCGCCGGGTGAGACGCACTCGAAGCCCAAGCCGAGTCCGTGAAAGAGTCTCAGCAGCTCCGGGTTGGGGTTCGCCTTGACCGCATAGAGCAAGCGGTCGATGTTTCGAAGGCTCAGCAGATCCCGAGCGGCCCCTTCCGCGGTCGCCAGGTCGTAGACGTAGGCGGGGCTTCCCTCGGCAGCGATCTGGCGCAGGGCATCCAGCTTCTCCTCCCACCAGGGAGGTGCCGACGGTGCTTCCTCGCCCACGCTGCCTTCGGCTGCGAACAGGGTCTCCCAGCTCTCACCGAAGTCATCGCCCTCGACCTCGGAGAAGAGGAGGGCGTGCAGCGCTGCGACCAGAGGCTCCGCCTGGTCTTCGTCGACCACCACGGTCAGGTTGAGATCGCTCGCTGCCTGGCTCAACAGGTGCACCCGGTGTTCCTCGAAGCGCTCCACCACGGGACCCAGGCGATGCAGGATGGCCCGGATTCGCCGTCCCACGAGGCTCACCGCTGCGACCGGGGCAATCACCCTGGGACGGCAGATGGTCGCCAGATCGGTGAGCAAGGCCTCAGGCACCTGGGCGCCGTCCAGCGACACGGTCACGCTGGACTCGCTGGTGGCCACCAGGTCCACGCTGAGTCCATGCTTCTTGAAGAGGGCGAAGGCGTCGGCGAGAAAGCCGACCTGGTGCCACATACCCACCGTGTTCATGCTCACCAGGGCGATGCCCTTGCGATGGGAGACCGCCTTCACGCGAGGGCTTCCGTCCGCCACCGCCGTGACCAGCGTGCCGGGCAGCTGAGGGTGGGTCGTGCACCGAACCTGAAGCGGGATGCCGTGTTCGCGTACGGGAGGGATGCAGCGCGGGTGCAGGACCGTGGCCCCGGTGGTGGCCAATTCCTGGGCCTCGTCGTAGTCCAGGCGGCGAAGCAGGCGAGCCGCCGGTACCTGGCGCGGGTTGGCCGTGAACATGCCGGGCACGTCGGTCCAGATCTCGACGCGCTGTGCCTGCAGCATGGCGGCCAGCGTGGTGGCGGAGGTGTCGCTCCCCCCTCGGCCGAGCAGCACCGTGTCGCCCTTCGGGTCGCGAGCGATGAAGCCCTGGGTGATGACCACGGGCTGCTCCAGTGAAGCGAAGCGTTCCTGGAGAGCAGCGTCCGCCTCGTAGGCGCAGGTGGCCTGCAGCAGATCCTCTCCACCACGGGAACGCAGGATCTCCCGAGCGTCCTGCCAGCTGACCTCCATGCCCCGGGCGTTCAGCCAGGCCGCACCCAGGCGAGTAGAGATGAGCTCACCGGCGCTCATGATGCGCGCTCGAAGGCGATGGCTGGCCTCTCCGATCAGCGAGGCGCCGTGCGCCAGCCGTTCGAGGTCCTGCAGCAGGTCACCCGCTTCCTTGGCCAGATCCAAGCCCATCGCCTCGGCCTGTTCGGCGTGCCGATCGACGAGGAAGCGAAGCGCTGGAAGGATGTCCTTGCCCCCTGCCGCAGCGTCCAGCAGGCGCTCCAGGGCATCGCTGACCCTGGACAAGGCAGAGCACACCACCACCGGCTGCACGCCCTCGTCCAGACGCTCGCGCAGGACCGACTCGATGCGTTCCCAGTTCTGCACGGTGGTCACGCTGGTTCCACCGAACTTCAGCACCACCCACGGTGGGTTCATGTCGCCTCCCGGCCACGCCGGTTCGAGGGTGTCCTGTGTCGGAGGATCACGCCAGCCGCGATCATCCTCCTCCCACTCGGGCTCTACTCGCCCTTTGTCTCTGCCGCCGGCCACTCGGGCGCCTCACCAACACGCACGTCCACCATGAGCTTCACCTCGTCGGCGATGCTCTCGTGTTCGCAGAGCGTGATCAACGCATCCAGCTGGGACTGCATGCCGTAGTCACTGATCTTCACCACCCATGGCTCGGTGCTCCGCACGGCCACGCCGCCCTCGGACTTGAGGACCTCGACCGGAACGCTCACCGGCTTGGAGACGCCGTGCAAGGTCAGCTGCCCCTCCAGACTGCCCTCCTTGAACAGTGCCGGCTCGAAGGTGGCCTGAGGGGTCTGGACGACCTCGAAGAAGGTGTCCCGAATCCGCTGGTCCCTCAACTCCAGTTGGGAGTTCCAGGTCATGAGATCGACGCTGAGCTCACCGTCCACGCCTTCGAGCGTGAGGGGGTCCGCAAAGGTCAGCTCGCCCGCGACCTGCATCGTGCCCGGTACCTCCGCGCTGCCGTTCTTGAGGCTGGTGGCGGTGACCGTTCCTCCAGCCGTCCAGCCCAGGGGCTTCTGGGCTTCCTTCGGGCTCGGCTCGGCGACAGGCACTGGGTCGGCCAGTGGTTCCTCGTCGAGACTGCAGGCCATGAACAAGAGCAGGGTCATGTGCGGGCGCTTAACCCGCTCACCGGGCGCAGGGTGTCGGTGCGCGGGGTTCTATCGGGTGGAAGTACCCTTTGGCTCAGCGCGTCAGGCGCCGGTAGATCCGCGGGAGCTTCTCCGGTAGCGCCTCCACGTCCTCGATCACGATGTACCCCACCTCGCCGTAGAGCTCCTCCAGGTACTTGCCCCCGCGCGGGTCCACCGTGATGCAGAAGGGATGCAGGCCGGCCTTGCGGGCTTCGCTCAGAGCCATGCGGGTGTCGTCCTGTGCGTAGCGGTCGTAGTAGTGGTCACAGCCGCAGTCCAAGGGTCGACCGTCGCTCAGCAGCACCAACAAGCGGGTGCGGGCGCGGTGGGCCAGCAGACGTCGCGTGGCATGTCGAATGGCCGCGCCGTCCCGGTTCTCCATCTTCCAGTCCATTCGCCCGATTCGCTCCCGCACGACCTCGTCGTAGGGATCCTCGAAGGACTTGGCCACGTAGAAGGCCACGTGGTCTCGCCCGTAGCCGCTGAAGCCCCAGATGGCGCAGGCATCGCCCAAGGCGTCCACCGCCTCCGCGATGAGCACCAGGGCCTCCTTCTCGACCTCGATGATCCGCCGACTGTCCGGACCGGAGACCTCGTTGGTGGAGGAACTCAGGTCCAGCAGGAAGGCCACAGCGACGTCCCGTCGATCCCTCAAGGTGCGCGCGTAGAGCCGGTCCGTCGGCGCGCTCCCGGCTCGCCGCTCGACCCGGTTCTGGACAACCCGGTCCAAATCCAGCGCGTCCCCATCGACCAACCCGCGGACCCGCCTGAGTTCATCCGGCCGCAGACCCTGGAAGCGACGCCGCAGCGTTCGGATCTCCTGGCCCCGGGTGTCCAGGACCTGCTGCACGAAGTCGCGCTCCCCCGGCTCGAGCCGGTGCTCCTTCACCCGCACCCAGGCGGGCTTGTAGTCATCCAGGCCACTGTCCCACTCCGGGTACAGGAAGCTGCCGATCCCCTCGTTCAGCGCCTCACCGTCTCCGACCGCCGCCACGTCCAGTTCCTCTTCCTCTCCCTCGTCCAGTTCACCCCCATCCGGGGCCTGAAGGCGTTCCAGAAGCTCCACCATCTCCTCGTACTGGCTGCGCTCCAGACCCACCGGGATCTGCTCCTTGAGGGCCTTTCGAATCTCGGAGAGCGTCGCTTCCAGACCCTGCGCCTCCAGCTCCTCTTGCAGCTGACGGGCCTCTTCGTCGTCCTGGCGGTCCTGGGCCCCGAGTTCTTCCGGGCGAAGGCCCGCGCCGCCCCTTCGGGGTTCGTAGTCCCGCCCGAGCTCATCCTCCCGCACCTTCAGCAGGAGAGCGTCGGCGTGGGCGTAGATAGCCGGCAGGCGTTGCGCCAGCTCCGCTGGGTCATCGACCTGCACCATCGGCCAGCAGGCCTCAACAGCCCTCGCTACCTCCGGCGCCAGTCCGGATGTGCTGTCAGCACCCATCGCCAGCTGCTGCAGGGCCTCCACCAGCGCTTCCACGGGGGCAAGCTCCGAGAGCGCCGGCCGCTGCGCGAGCTCGCGGGGGCGCAAGGCATCCAGGTCCTTGGCCAGGCCTGGGTAGGTGGCGCGTATGGCCTTCTCGACGCGCAGCTCCTCACCCACCTGGAACAGGTCGCGAGCGAGGCTGCGGTTCGGGAAGGAGCGGAACAGGCGCTCCAGCTCGGACTCCTCCGGCAGCCGATCGGGCCAGGGCCCGGGGACGCGCCGAAGATCCAGGTCGAAGGTGCCGAACTCGAGCAGTCCGGCCACGCGGGCTGTGAGCACGCGGTAGACCGTGAAGTCCCGCTCGTCACCGTACTCATCGATGCGCTCCGGCAGGTGAACGTGTCGCCCGTCGCTGAAGGAGCCCCCCTGCCCTGGACGGATCTGGACATCCTCCCCACAGTGGGCGCGCGCATAGAGCGCCAGGGTGCGCTGCACATCGGAGAGTGAAATCCCCCGCGTGAGACGGTCCAGCTCGCGTCGACTCTTCTCGCTCTCGCGCTTGAGGAAGGCCTCCGCCAGGTGCACACCCCCCTCACCGTGCAGCTCCACACCGCTCTGGAGGAAGCGTCCCAGGGCCGGTCCCTCCAACTCCTCCATCAGCTCGGGAAGCGTCCGGGCCACCAGGGCCAGGGCCTGAGGGCGGATCCTGGCCACCGTCGCCAGCAACTGGAAGTACTCCGCCCGGCGCGCAGGGTGAACCCGGGCGGCGTTGTCGGGGGCCGCCCAGGCCACCACCCGCGCAGCGGCGGGATCCCGCTCCACGCAGTCACGCACGAGCTGTGTGTAGCCCTCGGCGACTCCCTCCCCCAGGGCCGAACGTACTCCTGGAATGGCCTGCAGCCACGATCGAGCCGCACGCCGATCCCACCGAGCCATGGCCGCAAAGCGCGCCAGATCCGACACGGTCTCGCGCGCTCGCGCCCCGGCCTGTTGCCACCGACTCACAAGGCTAGAAGAAGTCCCGGATGACCTGCAGGATGGCCCGCTGCAGATCCGCCTCGTCGGTGAGGGTGCGGGCCAAGGCGACCTCGCAGGCACGGGGTGGCGCCACGCCGCGCATCATGAGCTTCCCGGCATGGATCAGGAGACGGGTGCTCGCCCCCTCCTCCAGTCCCCGTTCCGTGAGATGCCGCACTCGGGCGGCGATCTCGACCAGGGCGCGGGCCTTCTCCTCGTCCACCCCCGATTCTCTGCGAAGGACCTCCATCTCTACATCCGGCTCCGGGTATCCGAAGTCCAGCGCGATGAAGCGCTGACGGGTGCTCTGCTTCAGTTCCTTGAGCACCGACTGGTAGCCGGGGTTGTAGGACATCACGAGCATGAACTCCGGAGGGGCGTGGAGCAGCGCGCCGAGCTTGTCGATGGGGAGGATGCGCCGGTCGTCCGTGAGCGGATGGATGACCACCATGGTGTCGTTGCGCGCCTCGACGACCTCGTCCAGGTACAGGATGGCGCCATGGCGCAGGGCCGTGGTGAGGGGCCCGTCACACCAGACCGTCTCGTCCCCGAGGATCAAGAATCGTCCCAAAAGATCCGCGGCGGTCAGATCCTCGTGGCACGCGACGGTGATCAGCGGTCGCTCGAGCCGCCAGGCCATGTGCGCCACGAAGCGCGTCTTACCGCAGCCCGTAGGCCCCTTGAGGAGGACCGGAAGGCCCGCCTGAAAGGCGGTTTCGAAGACGGAGACCTCGTCCGAACTGGGTCGGTACCAGGGCTCTTCGGACAACAGGAACTCTTCGGGCTCTGGGGTAATGGTCCGCATGCTCATTGATGATATGAGGCGACCGTGTCCCACGCCCTCTGCGAAGTTCTCGAACGCTCACATCCCGCGGCTGCAGCCCTGCTGACGAGGGCAGGACGCGAGGCCCGTTACCCTGCCGACATCATCGCCCAATCCGCCGAGGCGCGCGGGTGTGCGCTGCGGGCAACGATCGGCCAGTTCACTCGAGGTGACGGCACCGCCTTCACGCCGCCCGCTCTCAGCGACCATGTGCTCGGCCTGAACCGGGAACGCACCTTCCTGTACGGGCCGGTCGGCGGGCACCCAGCCCTGCGAAAGGCATGGAAGGATCGCCTTCAGGGTGCGGGCGCGGGGGAAGTCTCCCTGCCGGTGGTCACGAGCGGAATCACCAACGGCCTGTCCTTGCTGGCCGACCTCTTTGCCGACCCGGACACCACCGTGGTGTACGCCGAGCCCTACTGGGGCAACTACCGGCTGATCTTCACCCTGCGTCACGGGGCGCGGCTGCGCACCTTTCCCTTCTTCGACAAGGGCGTCTTCAACACCGCGGGGCTGATGGAGGCCCTGGCTTCCGTCACCGGCAAGGCCGTCCTCATCCTGAACTTTCCGGGGAACCCCACCGGCTACAGCCCCACCGAGGAACAGGCCGACGAGATCGTGGAGGCGGTGGCCTCCCATCCTGGACCACTCCTCGTCGTGACCGACGATGCCTACAAGGGCATGGTCTTCGAACGGGGAATCCTGCGCGGGAGCCTCGCGCCGCGCCTGGCCAAGGCGCTCGACCCGGAGCGTCACCTCCTGGCCTCGGTCGACGGATGCACCAAGGAGCTCATGTTCTTTGGTGGGCGCGTGGGCTTCCTGACCTTCTACACGCAGCCGGAAGTCTCCGCCGTGCTCGAAGAGAAGGCCCGAACCTTCCAGAGGGCGACCATCAACGTACCCAATGGCCCGGCCCAGGAGTTGGCGCTGAACGCGCTGCTGGAGGGAAACATCGATGCCCAGATCTCCGCAATCTTCGACATCCTGGCTGTGCGATACCGGGTCCTCAAACAGGAATTGGCGGGTCTGGACGGTCGGCTGACGCCCTATCCCTTCAACTCCGGATTCTTCGCCCTGGTGGGCGTCGATCCTGCCATCGACGTGATGGACTTGCGGCGCAGACTCATTCAGGAGCACTCGGTCGGTCTGATCGCCATTCCCTCGGTGAACGCCCTTCGCATCGCCTTCTGCTCCATCGACAGCAACGACATCCCCGAACTGGTTCGACGGGTCCGCACCGCGGTTGGTGCTTAAGGTCCTGTCACAGGAGGTCAGCATGGAAGCTCAGCAGAGAATTGACCCCACCCTGGACCTCGACGCCGAGATCGAACGGCTTCGCGAGGAGCGGAACGCCGTCATCCTGGCGCACTACTACCAGGAGAACGAGATCCAGGACCTCGCGGACTTCATCGGGGACAGCCTGCAGCTGGCAAAGGCTGCCCGCGACACCGACGCCGACGTCATCCTGTTCTGCGGTGTGCACTTCATGGCGGAGACCGCCAAGATCCTGAACCCGGAACGCATCGTCATCGTCCCTGACATGGACGCCGGCTGCAGCCTGGCGGACAGCTGTCCGGCAGACAAGCTGCGGCGCTTCAAGGAGCTGCACCCCGACCACGTGGTGGTCAGCTACGTCAACTGCACGGCCGGAGCCAAGGCCGAGAGCGACTGGATCTGCACCAGCAGCAACGCCAAGAAGGTCATCGACAGCATCCCGGCCGACCAGCCCATCATCTTCGCCCCCGATCGAAACCTGGGTGCCTGGCTGCAGCGGGAATGCGGGCGCGAGATGCTGCTGTGGCAGGGCACCTGCATCGTCCACGAGACCTTCAGCGAACGGAAGCTCATCGAGCTGAAGTCGAAGAACCCCAAGGCCAAGGTCATCGCCCACCCGGAGTGTGAGGAGGAGATCCTTCGCCACGCCGATCACGTCGGCAGCACCTCCAGCCTGCTGCGCTTCACCGCGACCGACGACGCGCAGGCCTTCATCGTCGCGACGGAGAGCGGCATCCTGCACCAGATGCAGAAGGCGAGCCCGGACAAGGAGTTCATCCCGCTGCCGCCGAAGGGCGACTCCTGCCATTGCAACGAGTGCCCCTACATGCGGCTGAACACGATGGAGAAGATCTACCTGGCCCTGCGGGATCTCCAACCTCGAATCGAGATGGCCGAGGAGCTTCGTCTGGCCGCGCTCAAGCCCCTGGAGCGCATGCTCGCGCTCTGAATCAGAGGCCCACGCCCACGCCCAGTCCTTCCTGCACTCCAAAGACCGTGGTCCGGCGGGAGTAATAGACACCGAAGCTGATCGGGCCCTGCACGACCAGCCCCACGCGCCATTCGAACTCGTGGACCACCGGCAGGTCGGCGCGCCGGTCCTTCGCAACCAGCCAGGAGGGGACCAGGGCCGCCGAGACGTGCAGCTCCTGAGGTCCCAGGCGCACCATCACCGGAAGGTCCAGGCCGAGGGAGGGGCGAAGCAGCACCTCACGGTCCGTCCTGAAGGAGTTCCGAAAGAGATCGGGCCCGGCCATCAGCGAAAAGAACTCGTGCCACGGACCCCAGAAGCTCCCCAGCCGAGCGTCGTGGCCGCCGCCTCCCGGGTAGAGGTGGTAGGCGACCTGTGCCCGCGTCTGGGTGGCCAGGAGACTGCTGGGCTGCATGGCGATGAATCCGCCCTCGGCCCCCAGGGTGAGGGCACGCGCACCCCCAAAGCTGCTCATCGCACCGATCGGACGGCCATAGGGCTTCGCCTGCCACTGCTGGGCCAGTCCCAGGGAGACCAGCAGGATCACGTGCGCTCCTGAATTCCCGTGACGCTGCCCTGGGTGTTGAGCCGCGTCACCACCCGCGCCAGCAGTGGCTCCAGGGCGTACTCCTGGTACCAGGACGGCCACTCGCCACGGAAGACCGAGGAGGTACCCACCAGCACGAAGCGCCATCCCTCGCGCTCGGCTCGCTGGGCCAGAGCGTCCAGCCGTTCGATGGCTGGACCGCTCAACAAGGCGTGCGCGCAGAGCACCGTGATGTCCAGCGCCCCACGCCGTTTGAGCTCGTCGCAGGCGGCCACGACACTCCCACCGGTATCGACGATGTCGTCCACCAGCATCACGCCCACGCCATCCACGGCACCGATCAAGGTGCTGGTTCGCACCACGCTGGCCTGGCTGTAGTCCCGCTGCTTGGAGATGGCGGCGAGCTGCAGATGCAGGGTCTCCGCATAGCGGCGAGCGCGCTCCAGACCACCGACGTCCGGGCTCACGACCGTCTCGCCCGCCAGACCCTTGGCCTGGGCCCAGGGAGCGAGGTGCTTGTGCAGGTACACGTTCTCGAGCTGGCATCGAGCCGGATGGAACATGCCCGCGATGGCCTCGTTGTGGATCTCCACCGTCAGCACGCGGCTGGCGCCGGCCGCCTGGAGCATGCGCGCCACCAGCCCCGCGGTGATTCCCTCGCGGGTTCGCCCCTTGCGTTTGTCCTGACGCGCGCCCGGGTAGTAGGGCATCACGGCCGTGATCCTCGAGGCGTCGGACAGGGCGGCGGCTTCGATGGCGTGCAGCAACATGATCAAGTTGTCGTAGACACTGCGCCCGCTCTCGGGCGCCACCACCGCCTGAAAAACATAGAGATCGCAGCCGCGGACGTTCTCCTCGATGACGATCTTTCCCTCGCCACTCGCGAACCAGGTCTCCCTGCAGGTCACCAGATCCGTCGCCAAGGCGTCTGCGACCCCCTGTGCAAAGGGTTGCCCTGCGGAGCAGCTGAGAAGACGAAGCGGACTCACGCGATAATCGGGTGCTGCATGGCGGATCCCTACCATCCGGTCATTGGGCCGTACCAGGCACAAAAGCTCCTTGGGGCGGGGGGCGGTGGTCGCGTGTGGCTGGCGACAGGCTCCAGGGGCCAAGTAGCGCTGAAGACCGCCCGTACTCCAGACCAACGTGCGTGGTTGCTCCGCGAGGCCACGGTGCTCGGTCGCGTGGAGCACCCGGGGATCGTGCGCCTCATCGAACACGACCTCCAGGGGGAGTGGCTCGCCATGGACTACGTCCGTGGTCCGAGCCTTCGCAGCTGGGGAAAGGACCAGCCCCTTCCGCAGCTGGTGGAGGCCGGCGCCCGCATTGCGGAGGCGGTCGCGCACCTCCACCAGTGCGGGATCCTCCACGGGGACCTCAAGCCCGACAACGTGATGGTGGACGAGCAGGGTCAGCCTCGGCTCATCGACCTGGGCATGGCGCGTCGGCTGGCGGACCCTCCACCCACGGGCTTTGCGGGCACCCTCGGCTTCGCTGCGCCCGAGATCTTGCGGGGCGAACACGGGGGACGAGAGTGCGATGTGTACTCCCTGGGAGCGCTGCTCTACCACCTCATCACGAGGCATCCCCCCTTCCGCGACGCCGACCCGGCCGCTCTCGCCTACCTGCCCCTGTCTTCCCTGCCAGCACCTGTCAGCAGCTTGCGGCCCGGCGTGTCCCAGAAGCTCGAGACGCTGGTGATGCACATGCTGGCGCGTGCCCCCCTCCGCCGGCCCATCCCGACGGGAGCGCTTCCCAGCCGCCTCCGCGATTCACTGCGAAGCCCCGCGGCCGAGCCCGTGATCGGGATGGATCGCGAGCGGGAAATGCTGCGTCGAAGCGTGGTCGCGCTCGTGGACGGTGGCCCCGGACTGGTGGTCGTACACGGGAAGACTGGAAGCGGTCGGCGCACGCTGATCCGCGAGGCCCTGAGAGCAGCCCGGCGAGAAGGCCTGGAGGTCTTCGAGGGGCGCGACGCAAAGGACGTGCTGGCCCTGGTGAGCGCGCGCACATCCCCCAGCGTTGTCGCCCTGAACTTCTTGGGTCGCGACACCGTCGCAGCGGTCAGCCGGATCCTGGTGAGGAGGCTGCCCGTCCTGGTTCTCGTGCGTTCCGAGAGACCGCTGATGAGCTTGACCGGCGTGGGAGCCCGGCACCTGAGTCCTCCTCGCCTGACCGAGCGACACGTTGGGCTCCTGCTGCAGCACTACGGCGGAGACGTGGGACGGGCCAAGGAGATCCAGCAACGCACACGCGGTCTCCCGGGAGCGGTCAGGGCCTACGTCGGGCCCGACGCGTCGGAACCCCATCAGCTCACAGAGGAACAGCGACGGCTGCTCACGGAGACAGCCGGGGGTGCACGCCCGCTGGCCGATCTCGCGGAAGCCCTGGGTCTCACGGAGCACGACCTGGTGGATCTGGCCGAGGAACTCATCGATCTGGGCCTGTTGGTGGAGATCGACGACGGCGCGTCCCTCGCCGCGGCGCGTGCGGACCGTTAGGCGCAAGCCATGCGAATCCACTCCGAGAGCATCATCCGGCATCCCCGGGACGTGGCCTTCGCTGCCTATCGAGACCGGCTGCCGGACATCGTGCCCTACCTCTCGGACATCAAAGAGATCCGCGTGGCCTCGCGGGAGGAGAGCGGCGACAGCGTGGTGCTTCACAACGTGTGGCTCGCCGACCGGGAGATCCCCGGCTTCATGAAGAGCTTCCTCCGTCCGGACATGCTCCACTGGGACGACTACGCCGACTGGAGAGCGGACGAGATGCGCTGCCACTGGCGCCTCGAGACCTTCTTCAGGGGCGGCGTGCGTTGCTCGGGAACCAACACCTTTCTGTCCATCGATCACAGCACCACCCGGGTGGTGCTCGAGGGTGACCTGTCCATCGACCTGAAGAAGATCCCCGGCGTTCCACGGCTTCTTGCCGGCCGCATCGGTCCCCAGGTCGAGAAGTTCATCGTCAACCTGATCTCCCCCAACCTGCAGCGGGTCAACGACAGCCTGCAACGCTTCCTGGACGACCAGCCCTGATCCGCACGGATGCCCGATTCGCCGATGCTGTCGAGCAGGCGGTGACCCGACTGGAGCAACAGACCGACGCCGAGGTGGTGGTGGTCGCGGCCCCGCGCAGCGGGCTCTACCGGGACGTCACGATGGGCTTCGGGCTGGGGCTGAGCGGGCTCTTGTTGCTGCTCGCTGTCTTCGCACCGGTCACCTGGGACCCGATCTGGTTGCCCGCGGAGATGGTCCTGCTGTTCTTCGTGGGGAGCTGGGCGGCCCAGAACCTGCCCGGGCTGCTGAGGCTCCTCACCACCAGCAAACGACGACACGGGCAGGTGGTGGAGGCGGCGGCGGCGGCCTTCCACCAGGAGCAGGTCCACGCCACCCGGGCACGTACCGGGTTGTTGATCTACCTCTCGGTGATGGAGCAGGAGGTCGAGCTCATCCCCGACCATGGCCTGGACGCCCGCATACCCCACGGCGCATGGAATGGGGTGAGCTGGGATGCCCGCTCGGTGGACGCCTTCGTGCAGTCCCTCGAACAGGCGGGCGAAGTGCTGGCCCAGTACGTGCCGGCCCTGGAGGGGGACAACCCCGATGAGCTCCCCAACGCGCCACGTATACGCACATGAAGGAGCGACTCAAGCGCCTCTGGCCCTGGTTGTTGCTGTTGGGAGCCGGCCTGTTCCTGGCCGACGATGCCTGGGCCCGAATGGGGGGCGGTCAGGGCTTCGGTGGTGGCGGCGGCTCCGGCAGTGGAGGAAGCGGCGGCTCCGGAAGCGGTGGGGAGCTGGCGCTGCTCCGACTGCTCCTCTGGCTGTGCCTGGAGTACCCGATCGTCGGGATTCCCTTGACCATCGCCGTGTGCATCGCCTGGATCTGGGTGAAACGCCGGGGTGGCAGACAGACCTACCGCACCCATGAGTACGACGATGCCCCAACCAGGCCGGTCCCCTCCCGGCCTGACTTCAATGCGCTGAAGATCAAGGACCCGAACTTCAGCGAGCTGCTCTTCCAGGACCTGGTGCAGCTGATCTTCATCCGCTCCCACGAGGCCCGTCGCAGCGGTGACTTTGGAGGGGTGCAGCCCTTCCTCGCCCCGAAGGCGATGGAGATGTTGCGCCGTCGCTGCCCCGTGGAGTTGGAGGACGTGATCCTGGGCTCCAGCCGAATCAAGACCCTCACCATCCAGGGCCGAGAGGCCCAGATCGGAGTGGACTTCGAGGCCAACGTCACCGAAGCCGGAGCGCACACCTACCTTCGGCAGGTCTGGGTCTTCCGCCGGCAGGCCAAGGTCCTCAGCCCCGGCCCAGACAAGATGCAGGCGCTGCGCTGCGTGAACTGCGGAAGCGGCATCGAGACCGATGTCGAGGGCCGCTGTCGCCACTGCGAGACCCCCATCAGCGACGGACGCCTGCAGTGGCAATGCCAGCACATCGTCGAGGTGGAGCGACGCCCGGTTCGCGCCCCAGAGCTGTCGCTCGGCGGGGGCGAAGAGCCCGGTGTACGCCGCGCCACCCGAATGCAGCGCGACCTGGTGCCAGCACTCCGCGCGCTGCAGACACGGCAGCCGGAGTTTCAGCCCGCACAGTTCCGGCAGTGGGTCTCCCAGGTCTTCATCAAGCTGCAGGATGCCTGGGCGACGCAGCGCTGGGAGCAGGCCCGGCCCTACCTCACCGACCCCCTCTTCCAGTCCCTCCGCTACCAGATCGAACAGCACAAGCGTGCTCGGCTGACCAACCACTGCGAGCAGGTCACGGTCACGAAGGTCGAGATGTGCAGGGTGGCGCTGGACGCCTACTACCAGTCCGTCACCGTCCGCCTCTTTGCCAAGATGATCGACTACACCGCCGACCAGGGCGGGAAGGTGGTCGGCGGCCACGCCAAGAAGGCCCGCATCTTCAGCGAGTACTGGACCTTCGTCCGCGCCGTCGGCCACAAGGCCGAGGTGAAATCGGCGGAGGTGTGTCCGAACTGCGGCGCCCCCCTGGACCGGGTGGACCTGGGCGGAATCTGTGGCTACTGCGACACCCGAATCACCGGGGGCGAGCACAGTTGGGTGCTCAGCACCATCACCCAGGACGAGGTCTATGCCGGATGAGCGGCGAGAGAGGGGCTGGCTCGAGGTCAACGAGGTTCGGACGCATGGGGATCCCGTCCTCGCCGTCGCCTGCGCCCACGCGCTGACCCGCCGGGGTCGTGTCGATCGGCTGACCCACGGCTTCCACACCTACCCTGCAGGCCTTCATCCGGACACGGTGAAGACCTTGCTGGAGCTGTGTCCGGGGGATTCGGTCTTCGACCCCTTCTGTGGAGGCGGAACCACCCTGGTGGAGGGCCTGGTCGCCGGACGGCGGGTGCTGGGGAGCGACCTCTCGCCTGTGGCCGCACTGGTCGCCCGTGGTCGGAGCCGGCTCTGGTCCGATGAATCCATCCAGCGCATGCGCGGAGCCGCCCGGAAGATCTGTGAGAGGGCGAAGAGCTGGGAGGATCTGCCCACCGACCCCGCCGTGCTGGGGGTGCGCAGCTGGTACGAGCAGCACGTCGGGCAGGAACTGGAGGGCATTCGCCAGGGAATCTCCCAGTCCCCCGACGAGATCCAGGATGCTCTGCGCTTCTGCTTCAGCAGCATCCTCATCAAGTGCAGCCTCCGGCGCAGCGACACCTCCGCCGATCGCGTGGACACCCACCGGGCGCCCCAGACCACCGCCATCCTCTTCCACAAGAAGGCGCGCGAGTATGGCCGGAGGCTGGAGGAGCTTCGAGCGGCTGCGCCCCAGGCTGCCGCCGCGGACGTGACGGTCGCGGACTGTCGCGAGAACCGGCTCGAGGAGCCCGTGGACGCGATCATCACCTCACCCCCCTACCCCGCCGTCTACGACTACCTGCCACTGCAGCGACTGCGCCTCGCCTGGCTGGGCCTGGGGGAGGACCGTCGGACGGAAGAGATCGCCCCTCGCCGTGCCTTCAAGGGCGATCGACAGAAGGCCTTGAAGCGCTGGCGGGCCGACATGGGCGACTGGCTCAACGCAGCCTCCGAACAGCTCCGAAGCGGAGGCCGCATGGCGGTGGTGATCGGAGACGGGCACGCGGGTCGACAGCCGCTGGACAGCCTCGGAGCCATCGAGGGACGGGCCGGCGAGGTGGGCTTCAAGATCATCGCCCGGGCCACGGGCTCACGCCCTGATGCAGGGCCGGGGGTCGCGCGGCGGGAACACGTCATGTTGCTGGAGAGGTCATGAGCGAGGACCGCCTGGAGGCCCTGAAGGCCCGCGTCCGCACCTTCAACGAGGAACGGGACTGGGGACGCTTCCACAATCCCCGGAACCTGGCGATGGCGCTCAGCGTCGAGGCGAGCGAGCTCCTGGAGCTCTACCTGTGGTGCTCGGACGAGGGACCTCAACCTGCTGTCGAGGCGAGGGAGGAGCGTGTGGCGGAGGAGCTGGCCGACGTGTTCATCCTCTTGCTCAACCTGGCGGACAAGCACGGCATCGACCTGCTGGAGGCCACCGGGAAGAAGCTGGACGCGAACGCGCGGAAGTACCCGGTCGACCAGGTCGCCGGGCGGATGGAGAAGTACGACGAGTACTGACAAAGACCCTTCGTGAGTTGCTAAGTTCGGCGGCGGGAAGCTTGATGAACCAGATGAGCGACAACCCCCGGTGACCCGCCTTCGGAAGGGTCTGGCCGGGGTCGGCATCGCCGCGGCAATCCTGTTGCTCGCCGAGGGTCTTCAGTACGCTCTCTGGGGTCCTCCTCCACCCCCCTTCCAGCTAGCGCGGGTGAGCGGAACGCAGCTCGTGGTGGAGGGAGACACGGCGCGCCTGGCGCACACGATCGACGCTCGTATGGACGTGTTGGTCCCGCTGGCACACGAGAGCCCACGGGTCCTCACCCTGGGAGGCAGCTCGGTCCGGAACCCCGGACCCGAGGGCAACAACTGGCCGTGGCAGCTGCAGAGGCTGCTGCCCGATGTGGAGGTCGTGAACCTGGCCAGTCCCGGCCAGACGATGGGAGGCCTGGCGCGGCTCGTTGAGCAGATCGATGCCCTGGGACCCGACCTGATCGTGGTCTACAGCGGCCACAACGACATGTCCCAGGCGGTCTTTACGGGTCGGGTGGGCGCGAGCGGTGACTGGGCCATCCCGGTGTGGAAGGTCTTGGGCCTGAGCTGGACCGCTCAGCATCTGTCCCGACCCCCCAAGGCCGAGTTGATGGACCCGAACCGACGGGTGGCCCTGGCCTTCGCCGAGAACGACCGCGCCCGAGAGCTGCAGCCGGAGCTCCACGAGCGCTACGAGGAGGAGCTCCGGCTGCTCCTGGCCAGAGCACCTGCCCCGGTTGTGCTCACGACCCTGCTACGAAACTTCGATCAGGGACCCCAGGGTCTGCTGAGCGAAGACGAAGGCTGCCGCGCCCTCGCTGGCAGCGTCCCCGTGAACACGCCGGACCGCCCCGAAGAGCGGGCTGTGGAGCTGGAGGCGGCCTGTGGAGAGACCGCGCTGGGGGAGTGGCTGAAGGCCCACGCCCAGCTCGCCCACGGTCAGCCCACGAAGGCCCTCGAGCACTGGCACCGCTCCTTGGCGCTCGACCCCTACCCCCTACGGGCCACCGCCGAGACCGACGCGATCCTCCGACGGGTGGCCTCGGACACCGGCACGCCCCTCGTGGACCTGGAAGCGGAGCTGGGCCCCTTCTGCCGGGACGACTGGTTCATCGACACCCTGCACCCCTCTGCTGGTGGTGCCAGCGCCATTGCGAAGGCCCTGGCCCCTCCGGTCCAGGGAGCTCTCTAGACCGTCCTCGTTCAGGCCGGAATGGACCCTTCCCACATCATTCACAGCCCTGGCTGTCGCAGGAGAAGCTCGCGTCCTCACCAAAGCTGTAGCCCGGCCCTTCGTACAGGCTGACGTCGTCCGGGCTGTTGTCCTCGAAGGTGCAGCCCGTACAGCTCAAGCTGCCGTGCTCGGGGTAGAGGGTGATGGCCCCGCCTTCGCCGCTGCGGTTGCCCCGGAACACCACGTTCTCCAGGCTGGTGTCGCCGAAGAGTGCCAGGGCTCCTCCCCAGCTCAGGGACTCATTGGACTCGAAGGTCGCGTTTCGGATGGTCAGCGGAGCGAAGTAGTGCAGGATGGCGCCGCCCTGGCTGTCCGTGCTGACGTTTCCGACGAACTCGGCGCCGTCGATGAGCACCGTGCTCTCGTGGAAGATCGTCGCCCCACCGTCCTTGGCCCGGTTGTCTTCGAAGCGCACGCCGCGCAGGGTGGCCGTGCCGTGGTTGACCCGAAGGCCGGCGCCGTCGTCCACCGAGCGGTTGCCGAGGAAGACCGTGTCCTCCACCTCGATGGCGCAGCCGTCCCGACCGTAGATTCCCGCTCCGTCGTAGCCGGTGTTGTTGGAGACGATCGCCCGCCGCACCGTCACGCTGGCTCCGAGGCTGCAGTGAAGCCCGCCTCCGG